>OKHR01000135.1_pt1 | contig 9098 bp, 6 predicted proteins | sample 1610091 | NCBI WGS metagenome assembly OKHR01 (sample SAMN04436620, study PRJEB24849) | human gut metagenome | biome: human gut; feature: NICU; material: stool | host: Homo sapiens | place: USA: Saint Louis, MO | collected 2010-01-27 | reverse complement strand
GATCCACTTAACATTTAAAATTAGGCAGATTTTCTGATGACTGCCGAAAAATATTTGTTAAACTGTCAGCCAATTAATTTTTCTGCTTAATAGATTATGCGCAACTTTATTATATTTCCGCTTATGGCGGTTGCCCTGCTCTCAGGCTGTCAGCAAAATCGTCAGACAACCCTGAGTCCTGCGGTTAGCGGTGAGGCTCAGCTTGAGCAGCTTGCCTCCGTCGCCGCCGGGGCGCGCTATCTGAAGAATAAATGCACCCGCAGCGATCTGCCTGCCGATGACGCAATTAACCGTGCGGCAATAAACGTCGGTAAAAAACGCGGATGGGCAAATATTGATGATAATCTGCTGAGCCAGCGCAGCGCGCAGCTATATCAACAGCTCCAGCAGGATAGTACCCCGGAAGCCACAAAATGCAGCCAGTTTAATCGCCAGCTGGCGCCATTTATTGATAGCCTGCGCGGCAATAAATAGCGATTATTTTAATTCCGCTCGCGCTATTTTTATTCTCCCTGCGGACTCTCCTCAATCGTCCCGCCCGGCCAGTCATCCAGCGCCGCGAGGGTAAACGTTTTACCGTTGAAGCTAAAGACGGTGAGATCCTGCTGGATCTGCTCGATAACCAGATTCGCCAGCGGCGAGTCGCCCTCCTTCCAGGATTGTCCGTTTAATACAATGCTGCGTTTCTCCGCCAGGGTGGCGTAGACGTGCGCGCTGTAGCGCAGAGGCGGCAGATGATCTTCATCGATCGGCGCCTCCGCAACGGCCTGCGTTTCTGGCCCGGCTTTAACCGGCTTGACGGCAGTTTCGACCGCCGGTTGATTCAGCGGCACTAACGCCGCATGGGCTACCGGCTGCGTTATCGGCTGCGGGACGGGTTTATTCCGCCACTGCTCGCCGCCAAACCAGCCGAGCGCAATCAGCAGCGCGGCATACAGCGGTACGGTCACGTAGGGGATTTGCACCATTTTCCCGCCCCCCGCCGGGGGACTGGACGGCGGGTACGGTTCTTGCTCACGAACAAGCACGGATTTCTCCTTAATCAGGACACGCCATCCCGGCCCGCGGTTTGTACGCCGCGGGCCGGGAGGTTAAGGTCTTACTTGCTGCTGACCGGCAGCCCCGCGCCCTGAGCATCGCCCTGCGGCATTTCCAGCACCGCCACCGACCATGCCGGCAGGGTGACCGCGCCGTCTGCGGCAATCTGCACGCCGTGAGCCAGCGAATTTTCGCCCGCCGCCTGCTGGATCGCGCTCAGCTGCAGCGTCTCACCGGCAAACTCATTTAGCGTACGGCTTTCCGGCGCAGCGTTGATCGCCACCACCAGGCCGTCAAGACGGCTATCCAGACTGGCGCCCGCTTTCACCCCGTCATCCACGGTCATAATCAGCAGGCCGGCCTGCTGGTCTGAACCGGTATTACGGAAATCAACGCGCTTCATCACCGCGCTGCCCTTACCTAAGGTGAACAGCGGCGAGGATTTACGCAGCTCGGTCAGCTCCTGGTAGAAGGCGGTCATCTGCTTCAGCTCCGCTTCGCCCGGAGCGGCAACCATATCTTTGACGCGCGAAATCACGTCATAGTTACTGCCATCATCGCTGATGCGCGGCATACCAACGTTGTAGTTATTGTCCTGCAGGGAATAATCCACACGGTTAAACCAGTCGCCGGAGTCGTAGGAGTCGCGGGTAAAGGATTTCGAGCGCAGCAGTTCAGAACCCTGCTGGTCGAAAGCGATCCCCTGCCCGAGCATCACCGTCGCCAGCGAAACGGCCTGCATGCGAACGCGGGTCGCCAGGTCGGCTTCCTGGGACGCTTTATAGCTGATCATATCCCACAGCGTCTGGTTGTCGTGCTTCGAAACATAGTTGACGACTTCCGTCGGATCTGCGGCATAGCCGCCAGGCGCGCCGTTATAGTCAATTTCGCTGCCTTTCTTCACCGCGCCGTCTTTGTCGATCATCACAAAGTCAGCAAGGTTACCGGCCATCCCCAGACGGGTCAGATCGGCCAGATGACGGACCTGATCATCGTTCAGGCTGGTGAGCTCGTTTGGTAATACGCCAGCGCCGCTGCCAACGCCCTGGTTTTGACGCAGCGCATCGCCGGAATCAAACGGGCCGCCGCCGCGCACGGAGTCGCGCAGACGATCGGAGAACGTCCCGATACCGGTGCCTTTCAGATTGATCTGCGAGGCGATTTCAAAGCGGTCGCTCTGGTTTGAATCCCAGCCTTCACCAAAGAAGTAGATATCCGGATTCAGGGCTTTAATGCGCTCCCACGCCGAGAGAATTTGCGCTTTCGGGTGATAGCCCATCAGATCGAAGCGGAAACCATCGATTTTATAATCCGTGGTCCACACCGCCAGCGAGTCGGCGATCAGCCTGGCGAACATCCGATGCTCCGGCGCAGAGTCGGAACAGCAGGTGGCGGATTCAACGCTGCCGGTGGTTTCATTCAGACGCTGATAGTACCAGGGCACTATCTTATCCAGCACCGACGTGCGGTCGGTCGGACCCGCGGCATTGGTGTGGTTATATACCACGGCCATGATCACGTTCATCCCCAGATCCTGCTTGATCGCCTGAATCATGGTACGGAACTCTTTGATGCGCGTCGTGCCTTCCGGATCGGTCGCGTAGGATCCTTCCGGAACCGTGTAGTGGAACGGATCGTAGCCCCAGTTATAGGAGTCGGTCTGCGCCACCAGCGTATTCAGCGCCTGTACCTGCGGATTATCCTGGCTATCGCTCTGCCTGAGCTGGTTCAGCACCTCCTCCACGGTGGAGCCGCTGTCGCAGTATCCGGCGAACTCGCTGCTTTTCACCGCGCTGTTCACTTCGCACAGGCGGCTGAACGGCTGCTGAATATCGGCGACTTTGTCACTGAACTCGTTCACCGTCGCCAGATCGAAGACCGGCAGCAGCTCGATGTGCGTGACGCCTGAGGCGGAGAGCTTCTTCAGATGCTGTACCATATTGCTGTCGCCGGCGGTCAGCGCGAGATATTTACCGCGCAGTTCGGCCGGAACGGTCTGGTCCCAGGCGGAGAGATCGCGAATATGCGATTCATGGATCGTCATCTTCGCTAAATCCGCTTTTGTCTTCTGGGCATGCGGCATCGTCAGGCTATCCCAGCCGTCAGGCTTCAGGGCGCTGTCGTTGAGATCGACCACCTGGCTGTACTCCGAGTTGGCCGACAGGCTATGCGCATACGGGTCGGTGACTTCATACTGTTCAACCTTGCGCGACTGCGGGTGATAAACCGTCATCGCATAGCGGTAGAACGCGCCTTTCAGATCGCTGCCCCCCTGCCACGACCACGCGCCGGAAGCGCTGTCGCGGGCCATAGGATGGCTGCCAATCACTTTTTTGTCCGCGCTGTAGACCACCACATCCACCTGCTGAGCGGTCGGCGCCCAGACGCGGAAGGTGACGCCGCCGTCGGTCAACTGCGCGCCGTAGCTCAGCGCTTCCGCCGCTTCGGCATAGGTGTCATCCAGGACGCCCGCCGTCTGCACCTGGGTGGCGGAAATCAGGATCCCGTCCTCTGCGGCGGCAATGGCGACCGTTTCGCCCTGCAGCAGCTCGTCAACGTTCGCATTGTCCGGCAGCTTAAAAGCCGCATAGCTGGAAAGATGCGGGAAACGCATGCTGACCTGTTGATTGACCGTAGTCGGCGTTAGTTTCAGGTAACGGTCGGTAAATTTGCCTTCGCCATCCGCCGCCACTTTACTGCTGTGGCTGTAGTAGAGGCGCACAATGGGCTTGTCCTGTCCGCCCGGCCACAGCAGCGTATTTTTATCGACCCAGTGGGCTTCGGCCAGCGCGACACCAAAAGCGGCGCGGAAAGCGTCAGCGCGGGAGTCATAGACCGCGCTGTTACCGGCGATCACCGATACCGTACGATCGGTGAAGTCGCCAAACGCCACCCGCAGATCGCTATCGATCAGTTTATTGGTGCCGTCGCGAACGATGACGTTGATACAACCGCTCTCTTTGTTGAGCGGAATCACCCAGTACGGGCCATATTTATCGCTGCCGCTCGGGGTGGTGCTGACGTCATTCCAGTCCGCTACCGGCGCGCTGAGCGCATCGCAGGTTTCGTTATTCCACAGATAGAGGTTTTTGCTGCTGTAGTCCGCCGCGTTGTTGCTGGTGATGCCGGCAATATCCACCAGGTGGATGACCGCCTGGTTTTCTGCCGCCGTGGCCGCTTCGCCGGGTACGGCAACGTCAGGTAAACGTACACCCACATCCTGATTACCAGGAGTGTCGGGATTTCCAGAGGAAGAAGAAGAGGATCCGTTATCGCAGCCGCTAAGTAAAACCAGCGATCCCAGAACCAGGGCATTACGGGTATATCTGAGCATTCGATAGTCCCTATACATGCTGATTAAATTATATGAAGTGATATATACACGAAACTATTCCTGGCGCATTTAAGCACCATAAAAAAATAACGAGCATATCTTTAAAGCGTCGATAATTAGATATTCTTGCTCTCTCCGGTTCAATCATCCGCTCGCTCATTGTGTGGGGGCGTAGGCGGCCGGAGGAGAAAAAATAAAAAGGGAATGACGACCGCAATAGCCAAACTCTTTATCATTCGCAGCGACCTACGCAGATTCCCGCAATAAGCACGCTCACCATAAAAAAAATCCCCACCAATATCGGTAGGGCGTTACCTTTTACTGAGGGAAATAGAATGAGCAAAGGAATAAAAATGCCTAATTCCGTGATGAGATTAACAATATCAAATAAAAAAATAATAAATTACGTGCCTCATATTGTGACGTTCATCATATTATTTTTTATCTGCCAGCAGCTCGCCCAATTAACCTGGAAAATAATTCTCCCGGTAAACTTTACGGATAACGCATTAAACTCTGCCGATACGACGGTGCCCGCCGCGCCCTCCCTGGAAACGGCGCTGCCGCGCTTTACGCTATTTGGCGTGGCGGAGAAAACGCCCTCCTCCGCAAACGGCGACAACCTCGAGCAGGCGCCCGTTTCGGCGCTCAAACTGCGCGTAACCGGCCTGCTCGCCAGTACCGATCCCTCTCGCGCCATTGCTATCATGATGCAGGGGAATCAACAGGTTAGCCTCGGGATTGGCGATAATACGCCGGGCGGAGAGGCGAAAATTGTCGCCATTTTCCCCGACCGCCTGATTGTTAATTACCGCGGCACAAATGAGGCTATCCCGCTGTTTAACGACCCGCCCGCCGCCGGCAAAAATAGCGCCGCGCCGCCAGCCGGCCAATTGGCGCAGGAGCTCCGCGCGCAGCCGCAAAATATTCTTCATTACCTCAATATTTCGCCGGTCATGGTCAACGACAAGCTCAGCGGATATCGCCTGAATGCGGGAAAAAAACCGGCGTTATTTCGCCAGGCGGGTCTCAAGGAAAACGATCTGGCGATTGCCCTGAACGGCCTGGATCTCCGCGATAAAGAACAGTCTCGCCAGGCATTAGCTCAGCTACCGGAATTAACCGAAATAACCCTTACCGTTGAACGCGACGGCCAGAAACAAGATATTTCTCTAGATCTGAGGGATGAATAATTGATCATCACCAACATTACCCGCCCATTTTTCCTGACGCTGCTGATATTTGCCGCGCTGATATTCAAACCGGCCGCGGCGGAAGAGTTTTCCGCCAGCTTTAAGGGCACCGACATTCAGGAATTTATCAATACGGTCAGTAAAAACCTGAATAAAACGGTCATTATCGATCCCAGCGTACGCGGCACCATTACCGTACGTAGCTACGATATGCTCAACGAAGAGCAATATTATCAATTTTTCCTCAGCGTCCTCGATGTCTATGGCTTCGCGGTGATTAATATGAATAACGGCGTCCTGAAAGTCGTTCGTTCGAAGGATGCGAAAACCGCCGCGGTGCCGGTGGCGAGCGATGCCGCACCGGGTACTGGCGATGAGGTCGTCACCCGCGTCGTGCCGCTGACTAACGTCGCCGCCCGCGATCTGGCGCCGCTGCTGCGCCAGCTTAACGATAACGCCGGCGCGGGCAGCGTGGTGCACTATGAACCCTCCAACGTCCTGCTGATGACCGGCCGCGCGGCGGTGATCAAGCGTCTGTTGACCATCGTCGAACGCGTCGATAACGCCGGAGACCGCAGCGTGGTGACCGTTCCCCTCTCATGGGCCTCCGCCGCCGATGTGGTCAAGCTGGTGACTGAACTCAACAAAGATACCAGCAAATCGGCCCTGCCCGGCTCGATGGTCGCCAACGTGGTGGCCGACGAGCGCACCAACGCGGTGCTGGTCAGCGGCGAGCCCAACTCTCGCCAGCGGATCGTCGCCATGATTAAGCAGCTCGACCGCCAGCAGGCGACGCAGGGCAACACCAAAGTGATCTATCTGAAATACGCCAAAGCCGCCGACCTGGTCGAAGTGCTGACCGGCATCAGCAGCACGATGCAGAGCGAAAAGCAGGCCGCGAAGTCGGTGGCGGCGCTGGATAAAAATATTATTATCAAAGCGCACGGACAGACCAACGCCCTGATTGTCACCGCCGCCCCTGACGTGATGAACGATCTTGAACGGGTAATCGATCAGTTGGATATCCGCCGTCCACAGGTGCTGGTGGAGGCGATCATCGCCGAAGTGCAGGACGCTGACGGTCTTAACCTCGTCATCCAGTGGGCCAATAAAAACGCCGGGATGACCCAGTTCACCAACAGCGGTCTGCCAATATCTACGGCCATCGCCGGGGCCAACCAGTACAACAAAGACGGCACCGTCAGCAGCTCCCTGGCCAGCGCCCTTAGCTCCTTCAACGGCATTGCCGCCGGCTTCTACCAGGGCAACTGGGCAATGCTGCTCACCGCACTCTCAAGCAGCACCAAGAACGATATTCTCGCCACGCCGAGCATTGTCACCCTCGACAACATGGAGGCCACCTTTAACGTCGGCCAGGAAGTCCCGGTGCTGACCGGCTCGCAAACCACCTCCGGCGATAACATCTTCAATACCGTCGAGCGTAAAACCGTCGGCATCAAGCTGAAGGTAAAGCCGCAAATTAACGAAGGCGATTCGGTCCTGCTGGAGATCGAACAGGAGGTATCGAGCGTGGCGGATGCCGCCTCCAGCACCAGTTCGGATCTCGGCGCGACCTTCAATACCCGTACGGTGAATAACGCCGTACTGGTCGGCAGCGGCGAAACGGTGGTCGTCGGCGGCCTGCTGGATAAAAGCGTCTCCGACACCGCCGATAAAGTCCCTCTGCTCGGCGATATCCCGGTGATTGGCGCGCTGTTCCGCTCCACCAGCAAAAAGGTCTCCAAGCGCAACCTGATGCTGTTCATTCGTCCAACGGTGATCCGCGACCGAGACGAGTACCGTCAGGCTTCATCCGGGCAGTACACCGCGTTTAACGACGCCCAGAGCAAACAGCGCGGCAAAGAGAACAACGACGCGATGCTGAGTAACGATCTGCTGGAGATCTATCCGCGCCAGGATACCGCCGCGTTCCGCCAGGTCAGCGCCGCCATCGACGCGTTCAATCTGGGAGGCAATCTATGATGCCCGCCGCTGAACGACGTCCGCTGCTCCCCTTCAGCTACGCCCGCGCGCACAACGTGATGCTCCTGAGCAACGGCGCAAGCTGCGAGGTTTTCTGCCTTGCCGCCACCGCGCCGCAGGCGCTGCTGGAAGCTCGCCGGGTGGCCGGGATGCCGTTCAGCCTGGAACGACTGGAAGCAGAGGCGTTCGAAAAGCTGCTGGTGCTGAGCTATCAGCGCGACTCCGCCGAGGCGCGGCGCATGATGGCGGATATCGGCAACGAGCTGGATCTGTACACCCTTGCCGAAGAGCTGCCGGACACCGACGATCTTCTGGATAGCGAAGACGACGCGCCGATTATCCGCCTGATTAACGCCATGCTCACCGAGGCTATCAAAGAGAAAGCGTCGGATATTCATATCGAAACCTATGAACGCCACCTGCAAATTCGCTTTCGCGTCGACGGCGTACTGCGCGAAATCCTGCGCCCCCAGCGCCGCCTCGCCGCGCTGCTGATCTCGCGCATTAAGGTGATGGCGAGTCTTGATATCGCCGAAAAACGCATTCCTCAGGATGGGCGCATGGCGCTGCGTATTGGCGGACGCGCCGTCGATGTCCGCGTCTCCACCCTGCCGTCGAGCTACGGCGAACGCGTGGTGCTGCGTCTGCTCGATAAAAACAGCGTTAATCTCGACCTGCTGACCCTCGGGATGCCGCCCGCGCTGCTCCAGCAGGTAGATGGACTGATCGCCCGCCCGCACGGCATCGTGCTGGTGACCGGGCCGACCGGCTCGGGAAAAAGCACCACCCTCTACGCCGCGCTGAGCCGCCTCGATGCCCGCGAGCGCAACATCATGACCATTGAAGATCCTATCGAATATGAGCTGGAGGGCATCGGTCAGACTCAGGTTAACGCGAAAGTCGATATGACCTTTGCCCGCGGGCTGCGCGCCATTTTGCGCCAGGACCCTGACGTGGTGCTGGTGGGCGAAATCCGCGACGGCGAAACGGCGCAAATCGCCGTTCAGGCCTCGCTAACCGGCCATCTGGTGCTCTCAACGCTGCATACCAATAGCGCGCTGGGCGCCATCTCGCGCCTGCAGGATATGGGCGTCGAGCCTTTTCTGCTCTCCACCTCGCTGCTGGCGGTGATGTCGCAGCGGCTGGTGCGCCGGCTCTGCCCGCACTGTCGCCAGCAGGAGCCGGCCAATGCCGATACCGCCCGCCAGATGGAGATCGCCCCCGGCACGGCGCTCTGGCAGCCCCGGGGCTGCGCCGAGTGCGGCTTTACCGGCTATCGCGGACGTACCGGCATTCACGAACTATTGCTGGTGGACGATCGCGTGCGCATGGCTATCCACCGCGGCGAAAACGAGGTGACGCTGATCCAGCAGCTGGGAGCGGACTATATCACCCTACGCCATGCCGGGCGGGAAAAGGCGCTGGCGGGGATCACCAGCTGGCAAGAGGTGCTGCGGGTTAGCGAACAGCAGATCGCGGAGGCCTCCTGACATGGCGCTTTTTCGCTATCAGGCCGTTGATGAAAACGGTAAAACCCGGCGCGGCGTCCA
>OKHR01000130.1_pt1 | contig 9320 bp, 7 predicted proteins | sample 1610091 | NCBI WGS metagenome assembly OKHR01 (sample SAMN04436620, study PRJEB24849) | human gut metagenome | biome: human gut; feature: NICU; material: stool | host: Homo sapiens | place: USA: Saint Louis, MO | collected 2010-01-27 | reverse complement strand
GCGCCGGAACGTAGATGACGGATGCGGTTGCGCCGGTGGCTTCGACCGCTTCGCGAACGGTATTGAATACCGGCAGGCCCAGATGCGTGGTGCCGCCTTTGCCCGGGGTGACGCCGCCGACCATTTGCGTACCGTAAGCGATGGCTTGTTCAGAGTGGAATGTGCCCTGGCTACCGGTGAAACCCTGGCAGATAACCTTGGTGTCTTTATTAATTAAAACGGACATTATTTCCCCTCCACTGCGGCAACAACCTGCTGAGCTGCATCCGTCAGACTTTTCGCTGCAATAATATTCAGGCCGCTGTCAGCCAGTTTCTTCGCGCCCAGTTCGGCGTTGTTACCTTCCAGACGTACGACTACCGGTACGTTAACGCCCACTTCGGCAACCGCGCCGATGATGCCGTCGGCAATCAGGTCGCAGCGTACAATACCGCCGAAGATGTTAACCAGAACCGCTTTTACGTTGTCATCAGAGAGGATGATTTTGAACGCTTCAGTAACGCGCTCTTTGGTTGCGCCGCCGCCAACGTCAAGGAAGTTAGCCGGTTCGCCGCCGTGCAGCTTAACGATGTCCATGGTACCCATCGCCAGGCCCGCGCCGTTAACCATGCAACCAATGTTGCCGTCCAGCGCGACGTAGTTCAGCTCCCACTGCGCAGCCTGCGCTTCGCGCGGATCTTCCTGCGACTGGTCGCGCATTTCGCGCAGATCCGGCTGGCGGAACAGCGCGTTGCCGTCAGCGCCCAGCTTGCCGTCGAGGCAGATCAGATCGCCCTGTTTGGTGATAACCAGCGGGTTGATCTCGATCAGCGCCAGGTCACGCTCAAGGAAAATGGTCGCCAGGCCCATGAAAATTTTAGTGAACTGCTGAACCTGTTTACCTTCCAGACCCAGTTTAAACGCCAGTTCACGACCCTGGTAAGGCATCGGGCCCGCCAGCGGATCGAGGGCGATCTTATGGATCAGATGCGGAGTCTCTTCCGCCACTTTTTCGATTTCCACGCCGCCTTCGGTGGAGGCCATGAAGACCACGCGACGGGAGCTGCGGTCAACTACCGCGCCCAGGTATAGCTCTTTATCGATATCGGTCGCGGCTTCAACCAGAATCTGGTTAACCGGCTGGCCGTTCGCATCTGTTTGATAGGTGACGAGGCGTTTGCCCAGCCAGTGCTCAGCAAATGCGCGAATGTCTTCTTTGCTTTTTACTACCTTCACACCGCCCGCTTTACCGCGGCCACCAGCGTGAACCTGACATTTCACTACCCACGGACCCGCGCCGATTTTAGAAGCGGCTTCTTCTGCTTCACGCGGAGTAGTACAGGCATAACCCACCGGCGCCGGTAAGCCATAGCGGGCAAAAAGTTGTTTTGCCTGATATTCATGTAAGTTCATGTGTTCAGTCCATCCTTCAGGGAATAATTATCTTTAAACCTGTAGGCCTGATAACGGCGCCAGGGCGCGTTATCCGGCCTACGGTAGGTAATACTCTTGCTGACTACACGTCCAGCAGCAGACGAGTCGGGTCTTCCAGCAGCTCTTTAATCGCTACCAGGTAGCCTACCGATTCACGTCCGTCGATCAGACGGTGGTCGTAGGAGAGCGCCAGGTACATCATCGGCTGAATTTCTACCTTACCATTCACCGCCATCGGGCGATCTTTAATGGCATGCATACCCAGAATCGCGCTCTGCGGCGGGTTGATGATCGGCGTGGACATCAGTGAACCGAATACGCCGCCGTTGGTAATGGTGAAGTTACCGCCGGTCAGATCGTCTACGGTCAGCTTGCCGTCGCGGCCTTTTACTGCCAGCTCTTTAATTTTCTTCTCGATATCCGCCATGCCCAGCAGGTCGACATCGCGCAGAACCGGCGTTACCAGGCCGCGCGGCGTAGAGACCGCCATGCTGACGTCGAAGTAGTTGTGGTACACCACGTCATCGCCATCGATAGAGGCGTTCACTTCCGGGTAGCGCTTCAGCGCTTCCACTACCGCCTTCACGTAGAAGGACATAAAGCCCAGACGGATACCGTGACGTTTTTCAAACGCTTCGCCGTACTGCTTACGCAGATCCATAATCGGCTTCATGTTGACTTCGTTGAAAGTCGTCAGCATGGCGGTAGAATTTTTCGCTTCCAGCAGACGCTCGGCAACGCGCTTGCGCAGACGGGTCATCGGCACGCGTTTTTCAGAGCGATTGCCCAGCTGTGGAGCCGGAGCAGCGGCTGGCGCTGCGGCCGGGGCCTCCGCCTTCGCTGGCGCTTTCGCCAGGTGTTTCTCAACGTCTTCGCGGGTCAGACGGCCGCCAACGCCGGTGCCTTTAATGGCTGCCGCGTCGAGACTGTGTTCCGCCAGCAGACGGCGGATTGCCGGGCTCAGCGCATCGTTATTTTGCTCTTCCAGAGAAGCCTGCTGACGCTGGGCCGGAGTCGACTCTTTAGCATCAGCTTTCGCACGGGACTCTTTGCCCGCGCTGTTACCTTCGCGCAGGCGGCCGAGGATCTGACGGGAAAGCACGGTGGCGCCTTCGTCTTCAATCACCGCGTCCAGAATGCCATCCGCTGAAGCCGGTACTTCCAGTACCACTTTGTCAGTTTCGATTTCTACCAGCACTTCGTCACGAACAACCGCATCGCCCGGTTTTTTATGCCAGGTGGCAACCGTTGCGTCAGCTACGGACTCAGGCAGGTCGGGAACCAGAATATCTACGCTACTCATTATGTATCCTTTAATTAATCGACGTTCAGCGCGTCATTGACCAGATCTTGTTGCTGTTTCTGGTGAACGGACAGGTATCCTACCGCCGGAGAGGCGGAGGCCGGGCGGCCTGCATAACGCAGAGAGGCCCCAAACGGAATCACTTCACGGAAGTGATGCTGGCTGCAGTACCACGCGCCCTGGTTGAGCGGTTCTTCCTGGCACCAGACAAAATCATGCACGTGCGCATAAGGCTTCAGCGCTTCCTGTACCGCCTGATGCGGGAACGGATAGAGCTGCTCTATGCGAACGATAGCGACATCTTTTTGCTCGTTTTTACGACGCTGTTCCAGCAGGTCGTAGTAAACCTTACCAGAGCACAGCACAACCCGCTTCACTGCTTTCGGATCGAGCTGGTCGATTTCACCGATCGCTGGCTGGAAAGTGCCGTTAGCCAGTTCGTCCATGCTTGATACCGCCAGCGGGTGACGTAGCAGCGATTTCGGCGACATCACGATCAGCGGACGACGCATGCCGCGCAGCGCCTGGCGACGAAGCATATGGTAAACCTGCGCCGGGGTGGACGGTACGCAAACCTGCATATTCTGCTCAGCGCAGAGCTGCAGATAGCGCTCCAGCCGCGCGGAGGAGTGCTCCGGGCCCTGGCCTTCGTAGCCGTGCGGCAGCAGCATCACCAGGCCGCACATACGGCCCCATTTCTGCTCGCCGGAGCTGATGAACTGGTCGATGACCACCTGCGCGCCGTTGGCGAAGTCGCCGAACTGCGCTTCCCAGATGGTCAGGGTGCGCGGCTCAGCGGTGGCGTAGCCGTATTCAAACGCCAGCACTGCTTCTTCCGACAGCACGGAGTCCCAGACTTTAAAATGGCCCTGGCCGTTGTGCACGTGCTGCAGCGGCGTATAGGTTGAGCCATTTTTCTGGTTGTGAATCACCGCATGGCGGTGGAAGAAGGTTCCGCGCCCGGAGTCTTCGCCGGACAGACGCACCGAAATGCCTTCATCGACCAGCGTGGCGTAGGCGAGGTTTTCCGCGCCGCCCCAGTCAAACATCTTCTCGCCGGCGGCCATAAGCTGACGATCGCCGTAGATTTTCGCCACGCGCGACTGCATTTCAACGGCTTCCGGCACCGTACTGATGCGTTTTGCCAGCTCCTGCAGACGCTTAGGTTCAACTTTGTCTGGATAGCTCTCATCCCACTCGTGGTTGAGGTACGGAGACCAGGTAAAGGAGTGCATATTCATCGGACGCCACTCCTTCACCACGCATTCGCCGGCATCCAGCGCGTCGCGGTAGAGGTTAACCTGCTCAGTGGCGTCTTCCAGCGTCGCGACGTTATCCGCTTCCAGCTTGTCAGCGTAGATTTTGCGCGGGGTCGGATGCTTTTTGATTTTCTGATACATCAGCGGCTGGGTTGCGCTCGGCTCGTCGGCTACGTTGTGGCCGTGACGGCGGTAGCACACCAGGTCGATGAAGACATCGCGTTTAAAGGTGTTACGGAAGTCCAGCGCCAGGCGAGTCACGAAAGCGACCGCTTCCGGATCGTCGGCATTCACGTGGAAAATAGGTGCCTGGACCATTTTACCAATATCGGTACAGTACGGGGTAGAACGCGCATCCAGCGGGTTGGAAGTGGTGAAACCCACCTGGTTGTTGATAACGATGCGTACGGTACCGCCGACTTCGTAACCGCGCGCTTTGGACATGTTCAGGGATTCCTGAACCACGCCCTGGCCGGTTACCGCGGCGTCGCCGTGAATGGTGATCGGCAGAACTTTGTTGCTGCTCGGTTCGTCGAGACGATCGAGACGAGCGCGGACGGAGCCGATAACCACCGGGCTGACGATTTCCAGATGCGACGGGTTAAACGCCAGCGCCAGGTGCACCAAGCCGCCTTCGGTTTCCATATCGGAAGAGAAGCCCATGTGGTACTTCACGTCACCGGTGCCGAGGTGTTCTTTATGTTTACCGGCGAACTCGTCGAACAGGTCCTGCGGTTTTTTACCCAGCACGTTGACCAGCACGTTCAGACGTCCGCGGTGCGCCATACCCAGCACCACTTCGCGGGTGCCGCTCTTACCCGCGTGGCGGATAATCTCTTTCAGCATCGGGATCAGCGCGTCGCCGCCTTCCAGCGAGAAGCGTTTAGCGCCCGGGAATTTCGCGCCGAGGTAGCGCTCCAGGCCTTCCGCCGCGGTCAATTCGCTGAGGAAGCGTTTTTTCTCTTCGGCGCTAAAGTTCGCTTTGCCTGCTACCGACTCAATGCGCTGCTGGATCCAGCGTTTTTCTTCGGTGGAGGTAATATGCATATATTCCGCGCCGATGGAGCCGCAGTAGGTCTGCTTAAGGGCGGAGATCAGATCGCCCAGCTTCATCGTATCTTTGCCGATGGCGAAAGAACCTACGTTATAGATCTCCTGGAAATCGGCCTCGGTCAGATCGTGGTAAGCCGGATCGAGATCCGCCACTCTCTCTTGCTGCCACAGTCCCAGCGGATCGAGATTCGCATGCTGGTGACCACGGAAGCGGTATGCGTTGATGAGCTGCAGGACTTTAACCTGCTTCACATTGGTGTCAGGGTCGGAAATCGAAGAAGTGTAACGCGAGGCATCCTTCGCCAGGCGGCGGAAATAATCACGCGTTTTGGAATGAAATTGATCCGGTTTGACTCCGGTGCCAGGTAACTGCTGGAACATAGAACGCCAGTTGGCGTCACCAGAGTCAGGATCGGTTAAGAAGTCTTCATAGAGCTGTTCTATCCAGCTCTGGTTCGAACCAGAGAGGTAAGAAGAGTCCAGCCAGGCTTTCATTGCGCCGTTCTGCATCGTGATCCCTTAAGCATTTATATGCTTATTTCGCCGTAGAAACTACCACGCACAGAAGTTGTACGTGCCGGGGTTCACTTGTTGCGGAGGAGTTGTGGTTTCGTCCGCTAAGGAACCTTTAAAAACTGCCATTAATCTTCGGCGTTCAGGCTGCGGTTGCGTTAGCTGCCTTCACTTACCCCGGTCACATAGTTCATTATGCTCCCGGGGATGCGTTCAGTTGCCGCCTTACCTCGCTCTGAACGCCTTGATTACTGGTACATATTTGGCGGTTTTTAAAGATTTCCTGCTATATCCCCCGGCGGCGCGAACGCTTGCCGGGGCTACTGCTTCGGATTGCCCGGATACGCGGTAGCGCCATCCGGGACAGACCGGGTTACTTACGCACTGCGCTGCAGCAGCATCGACTTAATATGGCCGATGGCGCGCGTCGGGTTCAGCCCCTTAGGACACACACTGACGCAGTTCATAATGCTGTGACAGCGGAATACGCTGAAAGCATCGCTCAGCCCTTCGAGGCGATCGCTGGTTTCGGTATCGCGGCTGTCGATCAGGAAGCGATACGCGGCCAGCAGGCCAGCCGGGCCGATAAACTTGTCCGGGTTCCACCAGAACGACGGGCAAGAAGTCGAACAACATGCGCAGAGAATACACTCGTACAAACCATCGAGTTTCTCACGCTGCTCTGGCGTCTGCAGATGCTCACGAGCCGGAGGATTTTGCCCATTATTCAATAAGTAAGGCTTAATCTTCTCATATTGTGCATAGAATTGCCCCATGTCTACCACCAAATCACGGATAACCGGTAATCCTGGCAGCGGACGGATAACAATTTTCTTACCCGGCTGATTCAGCGCGGAGATCGGCGTGATGCACGCCAGACCATTTTTACCATTCATGTTCAGACCGTCGGAACCGCATACCCCTTCACGACAGGAGCGACGGAACGACAGCGACGGATCTTTCTCTTTCAGCTGGATTAACGCATCCAGCAGCATCATGTCACGACCCTCTTCCGCTTCCAGGGTGTAATCCTGCATACGCGGAGCATCGTCTACGTCCGGGTTATAACGATAAACTGAAAACTCGAGTTTCATATTCCTGTCTCCGCATTAATAAGTACGAATCTTCGGCGGGAATGCCGGACGCAGTTTCGGTTCCATATTGACGCTACGACGCGTCATGGATTCCGACTCTGGCAGATACAGGGAATGGCACAGCCAGTTTTCATCATCACGATCCGGGAAGTCGAAGCGGCTATGCGCGCCGCGGCTTTCGGTACGATAATTTGCAGACATTGCGGTGGCGTAAGCGGTTTCCATCAGGTTATCCAGCTCCAGGCACTCAACGCGCTGGGTGTTGAACTCGCTGGAAGTATCATCCAGACGGGCGTTTTTCAGGCGCTCGCGGATGGCTTTCAGCTGCTCAAGGCCCTTCGCCATCGCATCCCCTTCGCGGAATACCGAGAAGTTATGCTGCATACACTCTTGCAGCGCTTTGCGGATTTCGACCGGATCTTCGCCATTCCGGGTGCCGTTCCAGCGGTTCAGACGTTCCAGAGAAGCGTCGATCTCGTCATCCGTCGCATCGCGCAGTACGCCCTGCTCGGCGATAGACTCTTGCAGATGCAGACCTACCGCGCGGCCAAAGACCACCAGGTCAAGCAGCGAGTTGCCGCCCAGACGGTTTGCGCCGTGTACCGATACGCAGGCGATTTCGCCTACCGCAAACAGCCCCGGAATCACCACGTCTTCGCCCTGCTCGTTGACGGTCAGCGCCTGGCCGCTCACTTTGGTCGGAATACCGCCCATCATATAGTGGCAGGTTGGAATGACCGGAATCGGCTCTTTCACCGGGTCGACGTGGGCAAAGGTACGGGAGAGTTCCAGGATACCCGGCAGGCGGGACTCAAGCACTTCTTTACCGAGGTGATCGAGTTTCAGCTTGGCGTGCGGGCCCCACGGACCGTCGCAGCCGCGACCTTCACGGATTACGATCATGATGGAACGCGCCACCACGTCGCGACCCGCCAGGTCTTTCGCGTTCGGCGCATAACGCTCCATAAAGCGCTCGCCGTGTTTATTCAGCAGATAGCCGCCTTCGCCGCGGCAGCCTTCGGTCACCAGAACCCCCGCCCCGGCAATACCGGTCGGGTGGAACTGCCACATTTCCATATCCTGTACCGGAACGCCGGCGCGGATCGCCATGCCAACGCCGTCGCCGGTATTGATATGCGCATTGGTGGTGGACTGATAAATACGGCCGGCGCCGCCGGTCGCCAGCACGGTAGCGCGGGCTTTGAAGTAAACCACTTCACCTGTCTCGATGCACAGGGCGGTACAGCCGACCACCGCGCCATCGGCGTTTTTCACCAGATCCAGCGCGTACCACTCGGAGAAAATCGTGGTGTGATTTTTCAGGTTCTGCTGATAGAGAGTATGTAGCAGGGCGTGACCGGTACGGTCAGCCGCCGCAGCGGTACGTGCCGCCTGCTCGCCGCCGAAGTTTTTCGACTGGCCGCCGAACGGGCGCTGATAAATCGTGCCGTTATCGAGACGCGAGAACGGCAGACCCATATGGTCCAGCTCCAGAATCGCTTCCGGGCCGGTTTTACACATATATTCGATGGCATCCTGATCGCCAATGTAGTCCGACCCCTTAACGGTGTCGTACATGTGCCATTCCCAGTTATCTTCATGGGTATTACCGAGCGCGACGGTGATACCGCCCTGTGCGGAAACGGTATGGGAACGGGTCGGGAAAACTTTGGAGAGCAGCGCACAGCTTTGGCCGCTCTGGGAAATCTGCAGCGCCGCGCGCATACCTGCGCCACCGGCACCAATCACAACTGCATCAAATTCTCTGACAGGCAATTTCATTACACACCCCACACCACAACAAATCCATAAAGAACGTAAGCCACCAGCGCAACAACGATCAGCAGTTGCAGAATTAAGCGCACGGCCAGTGGTTTAACGTAGTCCGTTAACACCTGCCACATGCCGATCCAGGCGTGGATCAGAATGGAAACGAGAGCCAGCAGGGTGAAGACTTTAGTGAACGCAGAGGAGAAAAAGCCCGTCCAGACTTCCCATGAAATTTCACCGGTGGTGGCAAAGAAGCCAACCATATAGATGATGTAGAGGGTCAGAACGATAGCGGTAGCACGGACCAGAATAAAGTCATGTACGCCGTTGCGTCCTAGTGCTGAGGCGTTGCTTACCATACGAGGACTCCTGCGAGAAGTGAAAGCACGACAGTAATAACAAAAGAAATTTTGGCGGAGCGTGTCCCTGATTCGAGAGTTTCTGCAAGATAGCCAAAATCCATCAGCAGATGGCGGATACCGACCACTGCGTGATACGCCAGCGCGGTCAGGATGCCCCACATGATGAATTTCACAAAGAAGCTATCCATAATGGATGCCGCTGTGAGGAAACCTTCGGGAGAGGAAAGGCTGGTGCCCAGCAGCCAAAGCAGAATCCCGATCGCCACGAAGGTGATCACTCCGGATACGCGATGGAGAATGGACGCTATCGCCGTGATTGGGAACCGGATCGTTTGCAGATCCAGATTGCCAGGTCTTTGTTTTTTCACATTTCTTACCATGAATAACGCCCACATGCTGTTCTTATTGTTTCCTTCCTCCGGTCTGCTTGCGGGTCAGACAGCGTCCTTATCTTCAACTATAAGTCATGTTAAAACGCCTTTCCAGGAGTTAAAGCGTGACAAAATAACGCTGGGTGGCTCGGGATTGCAGGGTGTTCCGGAGACCTGGCGTC
>OKHR01000117.1_pt1 | contig 9780 bp, 10 predicted proteins | sample 1610091 | NCBI WGS metagenome assembly OKHR01 (sample SAMN04436620, study PRJEB24849) | human gut metagenome | biome: human gut; feature: NICU; material: stool | host: Homo sapiens | place: USA: Saint Louis, MO | collected 2010-01-27 | reverse complement strand
TGAAATAGACGCTCGGAGAGCGCTGGACCGACTGGAAGCCTCGCGCGGGACAGAGCTGGCACAGTTTTAACGACTACATTAACTTCAGCGACAAAGCCGGATGGGAGAAATGGTGGGGTAAAAAATGGATCCGCACCGATATCGGCGATTACGACAACCCCGGCTTTGACGATCTGACCATGTCGCTGGCCTTCCTGCCGGATCTGAAAACCGAATCCACGGAGCCCTCCGGCTTGCCGAACTTCTATCGTCATAAGCCGGATACTGCCGCTAAAGCGATCCCCGGCTACACGCCGCGCGATTATTTGACCCACTGGCTGAGCCAATGGGTACGCGATTATGGCATCGACGGTTTCCGGGTTGATACCGCCAAACACGTCGAGCAGGCGGCCTGGCTGCAGCTAAAAACCCAGGCCAGTGAAGCGCTGGCGGAATGGAAAAAAGCCAATCCGGATAAAGCGCTGGATAACGCGCCGTTCTGGATGACCGGCGAAGCCTGGGGCCACGGCGTGATGCAGAGCGACTACTATCGTCACGGCTTTGATGCCATGCTGAACTTTGATTATCAGGATCAGGCAGCAAAAGCGACAAGCTGCCTGGCCAATATGGATCTGACCTGGCAACAAATGGCGGAGAAGCTCCAGGATTTCAACGTCTTAAGCTACCTCTCTTCGCACGATACCAGCCTGTTCCGTGAAGGCGGTAGCACGGCGGCGGAACTGCTGCTGCTTGCGCCTGGCGCAGTGCAGATCTACTACGGCGATGAATCCTCACGGCCATTCGGTCCGACCGGCTCCGACCCACTTCAGGGAACGCGTTCAGATATGAACTGGCAGGACATCAACGGCAAAGCCGCGCGTAGCGTGACCCACTGGGAGAAACTGGGCCAGTTCCGCGCCCGTCATCCGGCCATTGGCATGGGTAAACAAACCACGCTATCGATGGCGACAGGCTACGGCTTTATCCGCGAGAGCGGTGATGACAAAGTCATGGTGGTGTGGGCAGGACAGCAGTAGCTTTTTGATGAGCGGCTCCCCCGGCGATCGCGGGAGCCTTTTCAGGATAAACGACCAAAAATCATCTACCTCAAAGCATAAAAACGAATTATCTTCCTGATACCTCGATTTGCACCCTGTCTGCGCTGGCGTTATGGTTACCCACTTTCCTGGGATACCGACAGACTAATCGCGATGACATTTTCACTTTTTGGCGACAAATTTACCCGTCATTCGGGCATCACCCGCTTGATGGAAGACCTCAATGACGGCCTGCGTACGCCAGGCGCCATCATGCTGGGCGGCGGCAATCCCGCACAGATTCCGGAAATGAATGATTACTTCCACAGCCTGCTGAGCGACATGCTGAATAACGGCAAAGCCCTTGATGCGCTTTGCAATTATGACGGCCCGCAGGGTAAAAGCGAGCTGCTGACCCTGCTGGCGCAAATGCTGCGTGATGAACTGGGTTGGGAGATCGAGCCGCAGAATATTGCACTGACAAACGGCAGTCAGAGCGCGTTTTTCTACTTGTTTAACCTCTTCGCAGGACGCCGCGCGGATGGAACCACGCGTAAAGTGCTGTTTCCATTGACGCCTGAGTATATCGGCTACGCCGACTCCGGCCTCGAAGAAGAGCTGTTTGTCGCCACTCGCCCGAACATTGAACTGCTGCCGGAAGGCCAGTTTAAATACCATGTGGATTTCGAACATTTGCAGGTGACGGACGAAACGGGAATGATCTGCGTTTCCCGTCCCACCAACCCAACCGGTAACGTGATCACCGATGATGAGCTGATCAAGCTCGATGCGCTGGCCAATCAGCACGGCATCCCGTTGGTTATCGATAATGCCTACGGCGTTCCGTTCCCGGGCATTATTTTCAGCGACGCCCGACCGCTGTGGAATCCGAATATCGTCCTGTGCATGAGCCTCTCCAAGCTTGGCCTGCCGGGCAGCCGCTGCGGGATTATCATCGCTAACGAAAAAATCATCACCGCCATCAGCAATATGAACGGCATTATCAGCCTCGCCCCCGGTGGAATGGGGCCGGCCATGATGTGCGAGATGATTAAACGCAACGACCTGCTGCGCCTGTCGGAAACGGTGATTAAGCCGTTCTACTACCAGCGCGTTCAGGAGACTATCGCTATTATTCGCCGCTACCTGCCGGAAGATCGCTGCTTGATTCATAAGCCGGAAGGGGCCATTTTCCTCTGGCTGTGGTTTAAAGATTTGCCGATATCTACCGAGCTGCTGTACCAGCGCCTGAAAAAGCGCGGCGTCCTGATGGTGCCAGGCGACTATTTCTTCCCGGGGCTGGATAAGCCGTGGCCGCACACGCATCAGTGCATGCGCATGAACTACGTGCCGGATCCGGAGAAGATTGAAGCGGGCGTGAAGATTCTCGCCGAAGAAGTTGAACGCGCATGGAGCGAACAGGGCGCGTCATAGGCCCGAATAAGCCAGATCTATCCCGGCTCGCACTGCGTTTAGCCGGGCTACAAGTCCCGTAGCCCGGACAAGGCGCGCCAGCGCCGCCTCCGGGTAACACGTCGCTACATCGCCAGCGCCATCCGCTGGCGACGTTCAGCGGCTATTCTTTCCAGCTCCATGGGCTCTATGCAGCGTAGCGCCTGCGTCGGGCATGCCGCCACGCAGGCCGGGCCCTCTTCACGATGGCTGCACAAATCGCACTTCAGCGCCTGTACGCCCTCCTCCACCCGCATCACCGTCATCGCGCCATAGGGGCACGCCACCATGCAGCTTTTGCACCCAATGCAGCGGCGCTGATCCACGCGCCAGACCGAATTTTCTCGGCGGATAGCGCCCTCGGGGCAGACGTTGGCGCAGGGCGCATCTTCACACTGACGGCACAACGTCGCCGTCGAAAGTTCATCATTCTTTACCACGCGGATCCGCGGTGCAAAGCGCGTAGCGGATACGCCAGAACAATCCTGATTCTGCTGATGGGACACCACGCAGGCGACTTCACAGGTACGGCAGCCGATGCACTTTTGCGCATCCGCGATAATAAACCGGTTCATCCTTGCTCCATTAGGGATAAAAATGCAGAGTGCCAGAAAAAGCCGCTTCCGCGCCTTGATCCTGAATGGAGTCAGCGGCGTTTTCTCTCAGATGCCCGGGACAATTAGGTCATCTGCCTTAGCCTTCCCGCACGGAAAAGCCCAGTTCGCGAGAAATCGCCTCTGCCGTCTCGCGCAGCGGTTTGAGTAAACGCTTCTCTCCCGCCATTTCAGGGCGCAGTGCAAATCAGGGTAACAACAGAGAAACGAACTCAGAAGCAGCAATAAGCGGGCTATTTTCAGATTGACCCCCCTCGCTCCCAGGCCACATACTTTCTCCCGCCCCCCGCTGCTAGCGGGCGGCTGATGGCGCAAGCGACGTCATGTCTCCCGGTGTTTTAGAACAGGATCTTTTGATTTATGGATGAATTCATTACCGTTTCTTTAAAAAAAATGAGCGCGGGCAGTATTTATAAAATCCTGCTTATCGGCCTGACCTGCTCATTAGTGCCGCTCGGCCTTTTAAACGGCATTCTCGCGGCGGTTGGCGTCAATTTACTGACGCTGCGCTGGAACGGAGAAGCTGTCCATGGCTTCAGCGCGATTATTATCAGCCCGATCTTCTGCTTCATCCTGGCGCTGGTGTTGACCGGCATCGTCGGCAGCCTGGCCTGGCTCGGATTATGGATTTACGGCCAGTTTCGCCCGCTGACTCTGCGCATCTCTTCCACCGATCGGGGTTAATGCAACCCGCTGCCCGGGCCATCAGACCAGACCTGATAGCCCGGCCAGGCGCCTCCGGCAACTTCTGTTTATTCTTTTATGAACAATGCCTTATCCCGAAGAATATGGTCGTTACCGCGACGGCGAGTAAAACCGATGCGGTCAAAATACTCGAGGATCTGAATCGCCAGCTTGCGCCCGACGTTCAGCGTATCGCGGAAATCCGCCGCGCAGGTTGAACCCCTTTCCAGATCCAGTTCACGGATCATTTTGGCAAACTCCACGATCCGATCGTTGCGATAGTAGCGATCTTTGACGATCGCGGTAATCATCCCCTGCTGCGCCGCCTGGCGAAGCACCGCACGCATTAACGACTCTTCCACGCAGGCTTCCCGCGCCAGATCGCGAACCCACCAGGGCTCATCGGCAAACAGCCCGGCGACCCGCTGCCAGATGGCCTGCTGCTCGTCGGTAAAGCCCGCTTTATGTTCCGGCAGATGCAGCCAGCCGTGGTGGCTATGAACAATACCGCTTTCTCGCATTTGCTCAATCAGCAGCAGCACCAGCGCTTCATCTTCCATCGGCAGCGCAATACGCCGCAGCCGTTCGCGGCCCGGTCCCGGCTCATCGCGATGCTGATCGTGATAGCGCGCGAGGGCTTCAAGCAGCTTGCGCTGCCAGCGAGCGGCGAGCGGGGCGCTCAACAGGCTCTTTCCCGCCTGTAGATAGTCAGGGCGGTTAATCAGGGCGTTGAGGCCATCGCTACTGAGCTGACGCGCCCAGGCGAAATCATCGAGACGCACCGCATCGCGCTGAAGGTGAATATCCAGCGCCTGGACGTCATCGCTTTGCGCAGCAGCCAGCGCGTGCAGCCACTGTAAATACTCCGGCTTACGCTTGCCCCGGCGCGGCGGATTGAGCGTAACCACTCGCGCACCGGCGAGCGTCAGGCGCGCGGAAATATCGCGGAGCACCAGACGGTCATTATCCGCCAGCCGCAGCGGCGTATCGAGGACCAGCTCCGCCAGCGCGCCTTCAAGCAGCGACACCCGGCCGGTAATATGGCTGGCGGCGTGGTGGATATGCAGCGGCTGCCACTGGCTAAGCGGCGTGTGGCACTGGAGCTCGACAATGACCCGGTCACAGGCTTCCGGGGGCTGTACCGAGAGCAGCCAGTCGCCGCGATTGAGGTCCTCTTTTTGCGCATCGCCGACAATATTCAGGGCAATACGCTGGCCGGCTCGGGCCTGCTCAACCGGCTGATTTTGCGCGTGCAGACCGCGCACGCGCATCGGTTTATCCACGCCGGTCAGCCACAGCGTCTCGCCAACGTTGACCTCGCCGGATAGCGCCGTCCCGGTAACCACCAGCCCCGCGCCTTTGACGGTAAATGCCCGGTCGATCGCCAGGCGAAAACGCTGATGCTGCGGATGCGCGCGCGCGGCAAGGCGCAGGAGATGCTCGCGCAACTCGTCAATGCCCCGCCCTTCCGTCGCCGCGACGGTAAACAGGGTCGCGCCGGTAAAGCCGAACTCCGCCAGCGCCGCATCGATTTCCGCCTTTACCTCCTCGATCCGAGTTGCTTCTACGCGGTCAGCTTTGGTCAGCGCGACGGTTAACGTCGGCTGCCCGGTAAGCTGGAGGATCGCCAGATGTTCGCGCGTCTGCGCCATCACCCCATCATCGCAGGCCACCACCAGCAGCGCGTGATCGATACCGCCGACACCGGCCAGCATGTTGGACAAAAACTTTTCGTGACCGGGTACGTCGATAAACCCCAGTACCCGCCCGTCAGGCTGCGGCCAGTAGGCGTAGCCCAGATCGATTGTCATCCCGCGCGCTTTCTCTTCCGGCAGGCGATCGGCGTTGATGCCGGTTATCGCCTGCAGCAACGTGGTTTTGCCGTGATCAACGTGTCCGGCGGTGGCAATAATCATCTCAGTAACATCTCCATAAACCGGGTTTCATCCTCAAGACAGCGCAGGTCCAGCCACAGGCGGCCATCATAGATCCTGCCAATAACCGGCACGGACAGCAGACGCCAGCGTGCCGCCAGGGCCTCCAGCTGGCTGCCGCGACCATCGCGCGGAGTCAACGTCAACGCCGCGCTGGGCAAGCGGTCCACCGGCAGCGAGCCGCTGCCGATCTGCGACAGGCATGGCTCAACCCGCAGGTCAAAATCAGCATAATGCGCGACCAGAGCCGTTCGTATACGTTCGGCCTGCTGACGAATGTCATCCGCCTGACGAGTCAGCAGGCGTAGAGTCGGCAGCTCTGCGGCCAACTTTTCCGGGTGTAGATAGAGGCGCAGCGTGGCTTCCAGGGCCGCGAGGGTCATTTTATCCGCCCGCAGGGCGCGCTTGAGCGGATGTCTCTGCAAACGGGCGATTAGCTATTTTTTGCCGACGATGATTCCCGCCTGCGGGCCCCCCAGCAGTTTATCGCCTGAGAAGCTCACCAGGCTGACGCCTGCGGCAATCATCTCCTGCGGCATCGGCTCTTTCGGCAGGCCGTACTGGCTTAAATCTACCAGCGAACCGCTACCGAGATCGGCCACCACCGGGATATTCAACTCGCGCCCCAGCTCGGCCAGCTCCGCTTCATCGACCGCTTTCGTGAAGCCCTCAATGCTGTAGTTGCTGGTATGCACCTTCATCAGCAGGCCGGTATTGTCGTTCACCGCCTGACGATAATCTTTCGCGTGGGTGCGGTTAGTGGTACCGACTTCATGCAGAACGCAGCCCGCCTGGCGCATCACGTCAGGAATACGGAACGCGCCGCCGATCTCCACCAGCTCACCGCGCGATACCACCACCTCGCTGCCGCCGGCGATCGCCGCCAGCATCAGCAGTACCGCCGCCGCGTTGTTATTGACGATACAGGCGTCTTCCGCACCGGTGATACGGCACAGGAGGTCGGCGAGCGCTCGGTCGCGGTGGCCGCGTCCGGCATCATCAAGATCGTATTCCAGCGTCACCGGCGCGCGCATCGCCCGGGCAACCGCCTCAACCGCCGCTTCCGCCTGAATCGCCCGGCCAAGATTGGTGTGCAACACGGTACCGGTCAGGTTAAAAACCGGACGCAGCGCGCTCTGCTGCGTCAGCGCCAGCCGCCTCGTCGTTTCCTGCATCCAGTCATCGCACCAGCCCGGCAGCGCCTGGTTCTGACGGATATTTTCCCGCGCCTCGTCCAGCCTCTGGCGCAGCAGCGCAACAGTCTGGGAGTGACCATATTGCATCAGCAGCGGCGAGAATGCGGGATCGCGGAGTAAACGGTCGATGGCCGGAAGCCGGGTATAAAGCGCACGAATCTCGGTAGTCATGAATGAGCCTATTTTCCCCCCTCCCGACGGGAGAGGGAGTCAACAAATGAGCAGCAATTGTAATCCCTTCACGAGAAAACTGTTACCTGCCTGGGTCAACTCACCGGCGGTTCGGTGCGCGCAAAGCTGGCGCGCTGAAAGAGGGAATCCACCAGACGGACCAGCTTCGGTCGGGTGGCGCACCAGCCTGGCGCGACGCGGCGGAAATTGAGATAAGCGATGGCGCAGGCTGCGGAGATGGTCGCCAGATTAACCTCATCAGGGCGCAACGTTCCGTCACTCGCATAGCCTTCCAGCGCATCGAGACCGCGCGCGACCTTTTCGCGCTGGCGCAGCAGTTCGCTTTCCGACTGCTGCGCCGCTGGCCACGCTTTCTCCCGTACCAGAGTTTGCGCGGCCTCCATCACCCCATCTGCCAGCGCCTCAATTTGACGCAGTTTCAGCGCGGCTTTCGGTTCCGCAGGCAGCATAGCCGGGGCGATGCCGAGCAGCTCCAGGTATTGAGCAATAATGGGAGAATCGTACCAGCAGTCGCCGTCATCGGTGACCAGCGCGGGCACTTTTCCCAGCGGATTATACTGCGCCACGCCGTTAGTCTCGTGGTAAGGGAATTCGTTGACGAACTCAAAGGGGATCGCTTTTTCCAGCAGTATGACGGAAATTTTGCGCACAAAGGGACTGGTGTAGCTGCCGATCAGTTTCATTGCCTGCTCCTTTCGCCAACAAAGTAATAAGTATGGCGCAGGCGCAGGCAAATAGCAGAGAGAGAAATCACCCCATGCCAGACTGACCCCGCTAATGGTCCAGATAGAGATAGTGCATCCAGCTGGTCATGCGCAGTAGCACTTTACGCATCACCGAAACGTGGGTGAAATGATCGGAGTAAACCGCCACCTGGGCATAGATCCCGTCAGGCAGAGCGTCGACGGCAGCGTTGGGCTCCAGCTCAATGGTCGCCAGCACGCCATCGGTACCCGGCGTCACCGTCAGTGCCTGCAGCGTGCCCTGCGCCTGGTATGTTCCGCCCGGCACGACCGGCAGGATACTCACCAGCTTGCCGCGAAAGACCTGTCCCGGCAGCGCGTTGAACACCGCTTCGGCATCGTCGCCCTGCTCCAGCCTGAGCAGCGAATTTTGCCGGAACTGCGCCACGATGAGGCGTTTCTGTTGCGGAATAAAGACCATCACCGGCCGCAGAGGCAGCGAGGCGGCATAGGTACCGGGACGAATCAGGACCTGGGTAATATAACCGTCGCTGGGCGCGCGCACGGTGGTCTGGTCAAGATTATATTTCGCCTCCGCCAGCTGCGCGCGGAGGCTCACTATCTGAGACTGCTCGCCGTTAACCATGCTGTCGAGCTGACTCTGAATTTGCGCCTGCTCCGCCACCGATCCTTTCACCATCGCATCCTGGGCGAGGTAGTTTTGCCGGGCATTATCGATATCGCTTTCCGAAAACGGATTAACCCGCGCCTGGCTTCCTTTCAGGTAGCGCTGATAATCCTTATACAGACGGTCGCGCTCCGCCGAAACGCGCGTGGTGTTGGCCTGAGCCTCAGAAAGCTGGGCTTTAAGGGTATTGATACTGTGCAGCGCGGTCACAAGATCGGCCTGGAGTCTGTCGACCCGCGCCTGATAACGTGTCGGGTCGATGGTAAACAGCACCTCTCCCTTTTTAACTCGTTGATTGGCTTTATCCGTAACGCTGCTGACCACTCCGGTAACCTGCGGGGTAATCGGAATAGAAATCACCGCCTTCTGCGCAGTGAAGGTATAAGGATGGTTGTAGTTCATTAATAAAATAAGCGCGCTAACAATAAATACGCCGCCCAGCGCCGCGGTGGGAACCGTCCATTTATTTACCGGGATTAAATATCGACCAGGCTATCGCCACGTAGGTTAAAATAATCAGCAGATCCATGAGTTATTTCTCCACCGTAGGGGATTGGGCAGATGGCTGAATACCCGTTATCTGCTTTTCAAGCGCAATAACCCGTTGCCGCAGTTCGCTAAGTTCATCCTCGCTTTCCGTCGCCTCCGGCGACATCTCATCCCGCGAGTGCTGCATCCCCCAGCCGCGTTCAGGCCGATAAAGCGTGGCCCAGATCCATAAAAACGGCCAGATAACGTGCAGAGTAAAAAGACTCACCCAACCCGCAACATGAATGGCATCGGCATGCGGGTGGTTACGTTTCTTCGCGATCAGATAAGGAATATCATGGAGAATGATGATTCCATAAAAAATCACCAGAAATACAAAGATCAGAACGCCGAGCGCAAAATAATTGAGAAACATAATTTCCTCGGATTTACGCTAATTATTTCCAGGATGTATGCCGGGCCCGACAAAAAAAAGGGCTGACAAATTGAGCATAATTCACCCGTTTCATTTTCGCCATTGACGACTAAAATGTTCTTTAAGCCCTCACGTTGCTGAATGACGCATCAGCAAGCAGAACGCGGTATAACCTGCGCGAGATCACATCAGGGAAAATCCAGGTGAAAATATTTTGTGATATACATCACAAATAAATAACAAAACGTCAAAGTAAATTTGTGATTTTAATCACATAAAAATGCATTAACCCCCCTTAAAACCGGGTCTGTTGTGTTTTTACACACCCATTTTGTGACGAAGATCACTACAAAAGACCCTCGCCGCCCTATATTCATGTGATACAAGTCACATAAAAATCCATCGACTGGACAGCTT
>OKHR01000107.1_pt1 | contig 10153 bp, 4 predicted proteins | sample 1610091 | NCBI WGS metagenome assembly OKHR01 (sample SAMN04436620, study PRJEB24849) | human gut metagenome | biome: human gut; feature: NICU; material: stool | host: Homo sapiens | place: USA: Saint Louis, MO | collected 2010-01-27 | reverse complement strand
GGTCTGAGCGCTTCTGCGAACTAAGATTAGCTTTACGTGGGCGGTGAATTTGTCTACAATCTTACCCCCACGTATTCTGCTTATAGCAGACGTATAGCCGAGATATTCAGGCTGTGGCAAGGCAGTCAACGCCGCCACTGCGTGAATAGCGACGGCTAGACAAGATTTGTTCGTTGGAGCCTGGCCTATCCAGGCCTCCGTCGAAGACCGCAGGTGTTTCGCAAGAAACTTAATCCCCTGCGTAGACGGTGACAGAACGCTAAGATTATTTTTGGATACTCTGGCTTGTTTCTGCTCACCGTATTAAGACGCTCTTCTCTTTGAGTTGAGTGAAGTGAGTTCCGGAGCATGAGCTCTGGCAAACATCCAGGAGCAAAGCTAATGGCTTTAAATCTTCAAGACAAACAAGCGATTGTTGCTGAAGTCAGCGAAGTAGCCAAAGGCGCGCTGTCTGCAGTAGTTGCGGATTCCCGTGGCGTTACTGTAGACAAAATGACTGAACTGCGTAAAGCAGGTCGTGAAGCTGGCGTATACATGCGTGTTGTTCGTAACACCCTGCTGCGCCGCGTCGTTGAAGGTACTCCTTTCGAGTGCCTGAAAGACACGTTTGTTGGTCCGACCCTGATTGCATACTCTATGGAACACCCGGGCGCAGCTGCTCGTCTGTTCAAAGATTTCGCGAAAGCGAATGCAAAATTTGAGGTCAAAGCCGCAGCCTTTGAAGGTGAGCTGATCCCGGCGTCGCAAATCGACCGCCTGGCAACTCTGCCGACCTACGAAGAAGCAATTGCACGCCTGATGGCAACCATGAAAGAAGCTTCGGCTGGCAAACTGGTTCGCACTCTGGCTGCTGTACGCGATGCGAAAGAAGCTGCTTAATCGCAGGTTTCTTCATAAAGCATCTGCTTACGTATAAACTTATTCTGATATTCAGGAACAATTTAAATGTCTATCACTAAAGATCAAATCATTGAAGCAGTATCCGCTATGTCCGTAATGGACGTTGTTGAGCTGATCTCTGCAATGGAAGAAAAATTCGGTGTTTCCGCTGCTGCTGCTGTAGCTGTTGCTGCTGGCCCGGCTGCTGACGCTGCTGAAGAAAAAACTGAATTCGACGTAATTCTGAAAGGTATCGGCGCGAACAAAGTTGCCGTTATCAAAGCAGTACGTGGCGCAACTGGCCTGGGTCAGAAAGAAGCTAAAGACCTGGTAGTATCTGCGCCGGCTGCTCTGAAAGAAGGCGTGAGCAAAGATGACGCTGAAGCACTGAAAAAATCTCTGGAAGAAGCTGGCGCTGAAGTTGAAGTTAAATAAGCCAACCTTTCCGGTTGCAGCCTGAGAAATCAGGCTGATGGCTGGTGACTTTTTGGTCACCAGCCTTTTTGCGCTGTAAGGCGCCAGTAGCATTTCACACTGTTTGACTACTGGTTGTCCTGACAATGCTTGTTTCTATAGACGACTTAATATACTGCGACAGGTTAGGGTCCCTGAGCTGTGTAAATCGCAATGAAATGGTTTAAGCGTGATAGAAACAGGTATTGCGGAAAGTGTTCCATTTTCCGGTCAACAAAATAGTGTTGCATAAAAAACTGCCTTATGTGGGCAGATGGGTCGACTTGTCAGCGAGCTGAGGAACCCTATGGTTTACTCCTATACCGAGAAAAAACGTATTCGTAAGGATTTTGGTAAACGTCCGCAGGTTCTGGACATACCTTATCTCCTTTCTATCCAGCTTGACTCGTTTCAGAAGTTCATCGAGCAAGATCCTGAAGGGCAGTATGGTCTGGAAGCAGCTTTCCGTTCCGTATTCCCGATTAAGAGCTACAGCGGTAATTCTGAGCTGCAGTATGTCAGCTACCGTCTGGGCGAACCGGTTTTTGACGTTAAAGAGTGTCAGATCCGTGGCGTGACCTACTCGGCACCGCTGCGCGTTATACTGCGTATGGTGATCTACGAGCGCGAAGCGCCGGAAGGCACCGTTAAAGACATTAAAGAACAAGAAGTCTACATGGGCGAAATTCCGCTCATGACCGACAACGGTACCTTTGTTATCAACGGTACCGAGCGCGTTATCGTTTCTCAGCTGCACCGTAGCCCGGGCGTCTTCTTTGACAGTGACAAAGGTAAGACTCACTCTTCCGGTAAGGTTCTGTATAACGCACGTATCATCCCTTACCGTGGCTCCTGGCTGGACTTCGAATTCGACCCGAAAGACAACCTGTTTGTCCGTATCGACCGTCGTCGTAAGCTGCCGGCTACCATCATTCTGCGCGCGCTGAATTACACCACAGAGCAGATCCTTGACCTGTTCTTCGAAAAAGTGGTCTTTGAAATTCGCGACAACAAGCTGCAGATGGAACTGGTACCGGAGCGTCTGCGCGGCGAAACCGCCTCCTTCGATATCGAAGCGAACGGTAAAGTGTACGTTGAGAAAGGACGCCGCATCACTGCGCGTCACATTCGCCAGCTGGAAAAAGACGATATCAAACATATCGAAGTTCCGGTTGAGTACATCGCTGGCAAAGTTGCCTCTAAAGACTATGTTGACGAATCTACTGGCGAGCTGATCTGCCCGGCGAACATGGAGCTGAGCCTGGATCTGCTGGCCAAGCTGAGCCAGTCTGGCCATAAGCGTATCGAAACGCTGTTCACCAACGATCTGGATCACGGTCCGTACATCTCTGAGACTGTACGCGTTGACCCGACCAACGATCGTCTGAGCGCACTGGTAGAAATTTACCGCATGATGCGCCCTGGTGAGCCGCCGACTCGTGAAGCTGCTGAAAGCCTGTTCGAGAACCTGTTCTTCTCCGAAGACCGCTACGATCTGTCCGCGGTTGGTCGTATGAAGTTCAACCGTTCTCTGCTGCGCGACGAAATCGAAGGTTCCGGTATCCTGAGCAAAGAAGACATCATTGAAGTGATGAAGAAGCTCATCGATATCCGTAACGGTAAAGGCGAAGTCGATGATATCGACCACCTTGGCAACCGTCGTATCCGTTCCGTTGGCGAAATGGCGGAAAACCAGTTCCGCGTTGGCCTGGTTCGCGTAGAGCGTGCGGTGAAAGAGCGTCTGTCTCTGGGCGATCTGGATACCCTGATGCCTCAGGATATGATCAACGCCAAGCCGATTTCTGCAGCGGTGAAAGAGTTCTTTGGCTCCAGCCAGCTGTCTCAGTTTATGGACCAGAACAACCCGCTGTCTGAGATTACGCACAAACGTCGTATCTCTGCACTCGGCCCGGGCGGCCTGACTCGCGAACGCGCAGGCTTTGAAGTTCGAGACGTACACCCGACTCACTACGGTCGCGTATGTCCAATCGAAACGCCTGAAGGTCCGAACATCGGTCTGATCAACTCCCTGTCCGTGTACGCACAGACGAACGAATACGGCTTCCTTGAGACTCCGTATCGTAAAGTCACCGACGGCGTTGTGACCGACGAAATTCATTACCTGTCTGCTATCGAAGAAGGTAACTACGTTATTGCTCAGGCGAACTCCAACCTGGATGACGAAGGCCACTTTGTAGAAGATCTGGTTACCTGCCGTAGTAAAGGCGAATCCAGCTTGTTCAGCCGCGACCAGGTTGACTACATGGACGTATCCACCCAGCAGGTGGTTTCCGTCGGTGCGTCCCTGATCCCGTTCCTGGAACACGATGACGCCAACCGTGCATTGATGGGTGCGAACATGCAACGTCAGGCCGTTCCGACCCTGCGCGCTGATAAGCCGCTGGTTGGTACCGGTATGGAACGTGCTGTTGCCGTTGACTCCGGTGTAACTGCGGTGGCTAAACGTGGCGGCCTGGTTCAGTACGTGGATGCGTCCCGTATCGTTATCAAAGTTAACGAAGACGAGATGTACCCGGGCGAAGCAGGTATCGACATCTATAACCTGACCAAGTACACCCGCTCTAACCAGAACACCTGCATCAACCAGATGCCGTGTGTCTCTCTGGGCGAGCCGATTGAGCGCGGTGACGTGCTGGCTGACGGTCCGTCCACCGACCTCGGTGAACTGGCGCTCGGTCAGAACATGCGCGTCGCGTTCATGCCGTGGAACGGTTACAACTTCGAAGACTCCATCCTCGTATCCGAGCGTGTTGTTCAGGAAGACCGTTTTACCACCATCCACATTCAGGAACTGGCGTGCGTGTCCCGCGACACCAAGCTGGGGCCGGAAGAGATCACCGCTGATATCCCGAACGTGGGTGAAGCTGCACTCTCTAAACTGGATGAGTCCGGTATCGTTTATATAGGTGCGGAAGTGACCGGTGGCGATATTCTGGTTGGTAAAGTAACGCCGAAAGGTGAAACCCAGCTGACGCCAGAAGAGAAGCTGCTGCGTGCGATCTTCGGTGAGAAAGCGTCTGACGTTAAAGACTCTTCTCTGCGCGTGCCAAACGGTGTCTCCGGTACCATTATCGACGTTCAGGTCTTTACCCGCGACGGCGTAGAAAAAGACAAACGCGCGCTGGAAATCGAAGAGATGCAGCTCAAGCAGGCGAAGAAAGACCTGTCTGAAGAACTGCAGATCCTCGAAGCTGGCCTGTTTGGTCGTATCTATGCGGTGCTGGTCTCCGGCGGTATCGAAGCTGAGAAGCTCGACAAGCTGCCGCGCGATCGCTGGCTGGAACTCGGCCTGACCGACGAAGAGAAACAAAACCAGCTGGAGCAGCTGGCTGAGCAGTACGACGAACTGAAACACGAGTTCGAGAAAAAACTCGAAGCGAAACGCCGTAAAATCACTCAGGGCGACGATCTGGCACCGGGCGTGCTGAAGATCGTTAAAGTGTATCTGGCCGTTAAACGTCAGATTCAGCCTGGTGATAAAATGGCAGGTCGTCACGGTAACAAGGGTGTTATCTCTAAGATCAACCCGATCGAAGATATGCCTTACGATGAAAACGGCACGCCGGTCGACATCGTACTGAACCCGCTGGGCGTACCGTCTCGTATGAACATCGGTCAGATCCTGGAAACTCACCTGGGTATGGCTGCGAAAGGTATTGGCGAGAAAATCAACGCCATGCTGAAACAGCAGCAGGAAGTCGCCAAACTGCGCGAGTTCATCCAGCGTGCCTACGATCTGGGTACCGACGTTCGTCAGAAGGTTGATCTGAATACCTTCACTGACGAAGAAGTTATGCGTCTCGCTGAAAACCTGAAAAAAGGTATGCCGATCGCAACGCCGGTCTTCGACGGTGCGAAAGAGTCTGAAATCAAGGAGCTGTTACAGCTTGGTGGCCTGCCGACTTCCGGCCAGATCACCCTGTTCGACGGTCGTACCGGTGAGCAATTCGAGCGCCAGGTTACCGTTGGCTACATGTACATGCTGAAACTGAACCACCTGGTTGATGACAAGATGCATGCGCGTTCTACCGGTTCTTACAGCCTGGTTACTCAGCAGCCGCTGGGTGGTAAGGCACAGTTCGGTGGTCAGCGCTTCGGGGAGATGGAAGTGTGGGCGCTGGAAGCATATGGCGCAGCATACACCCTGCAGGAAATGCTCACCGTTAAGTCTGATGACGTGAACGGCCGTACTAAGATGTATAAGAACATCGTGGATGGCAACCATCAGATGGAACCGGGCATGCCGGAATCCTTCAACGTACTGTTGAAAGAGATTCGCTCGCTGGGCATCAACATCGAACTGGAAGACGAGTAACTCTCGCTCAAACAGGTCACTGGTGCCGGGGTAAGACCCGGCGCCAGATTGTGCTAACTCCGACGGGAGCAAATCCGTGAAAGACTTATTAAAGTTTCTGAAAGCGCAAACTAAAACCGAAGAGTTTGATGCGATCAAAATTGCTCTGGCATCGCCAGACATGATCCGTTCATGGTCTTTTGGTGAAGTTAAAAAGCCGGAAACCATTAACTACCGTACGTTCAAACCTGAGCGTGACGGCCTTTTCTGCGCGCGTATTTTCGGGCCAGTAAAAGACTACGAGTGCCTGTGCGGTAAGTACAAGCGCCTGAAACACCGCGGTGTGATCTGTGAGAAGTGCGGCGTTGAAGTGACCCAGACTAAAGTGCGCCGTGAGCGTATGGGCCACATCGAGCTGGCGTCTCCGACCGCTCATATCTGGTTCCTGAAGTCTCTGCCGTCCCGTATCGGCCTGCTTCTCGATATGCCGCTGCGCGATATCGAACGCGTGCTGTACTTCGAATCCTATGTGGTTATCGAAGGCGGTATGACCAACCTGGAACGCCAGCAGATCCTGACTGAAGAACAGTATCTGGACGCGCTGGAAGAGTTCGGTGACGAATTTGACGCGAAGATGGGTGCGGAAGCTATCCAGGCCCTGCTGAAGAGCATGGATCTGGAGCAAGAGTGTGAAACTCTGCGCGAAGAGCTGAACGAAACCAACTCCGAAACCAAGCGTAAGAAGCTGACCAAGCGTATCAAACTGCTGGAAGCGTTCGTACAGTCTGGCAACAAGCCGGAGTGGATGATCCTGACCGTTCTGCCGGTACTGCCGCCAGATCTGCGTCCGCTGGTTCCGCTGGATGGTGGTCGTTTTGCGACTTCTGACCTGAACGATCTGTATCGTCGCGTCATTAACCGTAACAACCGTCTGAAACGTCTGCTGGATCTGGCTGCGCCGGACATCATCGTACGCAACGAAAAACGTATGCTGCAGGAAGCGGTTGACGCCCTGCTGGATAACGGTCGTCGCGGTCGTGCGATCACCGGTTCTAACAAACGTCCTCTGAAATCTTTGGCCGATATGATCAAAGGTAAGCAGGGTCGTTTCCGTCAGAACCTGCTCGGTAAGCGTGTTGACTACTCCGGTCGTTCTGTAATCACCGTAGGTCCATACCTGCGTCTGCATCAGTGCGGTCTGCCGAAGAAAATGGCGCTGGAGCTGTTCAAACCGTTTATTTACGGCAAGCTGGAGCTGCGTGGCCTGGCCACCACCATCAAAGCCGCTAAGAAAATGGTTGAGCGCGAAGAAGCTGTCGTTTGGGATATCCTGGACGAAGTCATCCGCGAACACCCGGTACTGCTGAACCGTGCACCAACCCTGCACCGTCTGGGTATCCAGGCATTTGAACCAGTGCTGATCGAAGGTAAAGCTATCCAGCTGCACCCGCTGGTTTGTGCGGCATACAACGCCGACTTCGATGGTGACCAGATGGCTGTTCACGTACCGCTGACGCTGGAAGCCCAGCTCGAAGCGCGTGCGCTGATGATGTCTACTAACAACATCCTGTCTCCAGCGAACGGTGAGCCTATCATCGTTCCGTCTCAGGACGTTGTACTGGGTCTGTACTACATGACCCGTGACTGTGTTAACGCCAAAGGCGAAGGCATGGTGCTGACTGGCCCGAAAGAAGCTGAGCGTATTTATCGCGCTGGCCTGGCCTCTCTGCATGCGCGCGTTAAAGTGCGTATCACCGAATACGAAAAAGATGAAAACGGCGAATTCGTTGCGAAAACCAGCCTGAAAGATACGACCGTTGGTCGCGCCATTCTGTGGATGATCGTACCGAAAGGTCTGCCTTTCTCCATCGTCAACCAGGCGCTGGGTAAGAAGGCTATCTCTAAGATGCTGAACACCTGCTACCGTATTCTGGGCCTGAAACCGACCGTTATTTTTGCGGACCAGACGATGTACACCGGCTTTGCTTATGCAGCGCGTTCAGGTGCATCCGTTGGTATCGATGACATGGTCATCCCGGAGAAAAAATACGAAATCATCAGCGAAGCGGAAGCGGAAGTTGCTGAGATTCAGGAGCAGTTCCAGTCGGGTCTGGTGACCGCTGGCGAACGCTATAACAAAGTTATCGATATCTGGGCTGCGGCCAACGATCGTGTATCCAAAGCGATGATGGACAACCTGCAAACCGAAACCGTTATTAACCGTAACGGCGAAGAAGAGCAGCAGGTTTCCTTCAACAGCATCTACATGATGGCCGACTCCGGTGCGCGTGGTTCTGCTGCACAGATTCGTCAGCTTGCCGGTATGCGTGGTCTGATGGCGAAGCCGGATGGCTCAATCATCGAAACGCCAATCACCGCGAACTTCCGTGAAGGTCTGAACGTACTCCAGTACTTCATCTCCACGCACGGTGCGCGTAAAGGTCTGGCGGATACCGCACTGAAAACAGCGAACTCCGGTTACCTGACCCGTCGTCTGGTTGACGTTGCACAGGACCTGGTCGTTACTGAAGACGACTGTGGCACCCTGGAAGGCATCACCATGACCCCGGTTATCGAGGGTGGCGATGTTAAAGAGCCGCTGCGCGATCGCGTACTGGGTCGTGTGACCGCTGAAGACGTTCTGAAGCCGGGTACGGCGGACATTCTGGTTCCACGCAACACGCTGCTTCATGAGCACTGGTGCGATCTGCTGGAAGAGAACTCCGTTGACTCAGTCAAAGTGCGTTCCGTTGTATCCTGTGACACCGACTTTGGTGTATGTGCGCACTGCTACGGTCGTGACCTGGCGCGTGGCCACATCATCAACAAAGGTGAGGCTATCGGCGTTATCGCGGCACAGTCCATCGGTGAGCCGGGTACACAGCTGACGATGCGTACGTTCCACATCGGTGGTGCGGCATCTCGTGCGGCTGCTGAGTCCAGCATCCAGGTGAAAAACAAAGGTAGCATCCGTCTGAGCAATGCGAAGTCGGTTGTGAACTCCAGCGGTAAGCTGGTTATTACGTCCCGTAATACCGAGCTGAAACTGATCGACGAATTCGGTCGTACCAAAGAGAGCTATAAAGTGCCTTACGGCTCCGTTATGGCGAAAGGTGATGGTGAGCAGGTTGCCGGCGGTGAAACCGTAGCAAACTGGGATCCGCACACCATGCCGGTTATCACCGAAGTGAGCGGTTTCGTCCGCTTCACTGACATGATTGACGGCCAGACCATTACTCGTCAGACCGACGAGCTGACCGGCCTGTCTTCTCTGGTGGTTCTGGATTCTGCAGAGCGTACCACTGGTGGTAAAGACCTGCGTCCGGCGCTGAAAATCGTTGATGCTCAGGGTAATGATGTTCTGATCCCTGGCACCGATATGCCTGCGCAGTACTTCCTGCCGGGTAAAGCGATTGTTCAGCTGGAAGATGGCGTACAGATCAGTTCTGGTGACACCCTGGCGCGTGTACCGCAGGAATCCGGCGGTACCAAGGACATCACCGGTGGTCTGCCGCGCGTTGCCGACCTGTTCGAAGCGCGTCGTCCGAAAGAGCCGGCAATCCTGGCTGAAATCAGCGGCATCATTTCCTTCGGTAAAGAAACCAAAGGGAAACGTCGTCTGGTTATCACCCCGGTAGACGGTAGCGATCCGTACGAAGAGATGATTCCTAAATGGCGTCAGCTCAACGTGTTCGAAGGTGAACGCGTAGAACGTGGTGATGTAGTTTCCGACGGTCCGGAAGCACCGCACGACATTCTGCGTCTGCGTGGCGTACATGCTGTGACTCGTTATATTGTTAACGAAGTCCAGGACGTATACCGTCTGCAGGGCGTTAAGATTAACGATAAGCACATTGAAGTTATCGTTCGTCAGATGCTGCGTAAAGCGACCATCGAAAGCGCCGGTAGCTCCGACTTCCTGGAAGGCGAACAGGTTGAATACTCTCGCGTCAAGATCGCTAACCGCGAGCTGGAAGCGAACGGCAAAGTGGGTGCAACATTCTCCCGCGATCTGCTGGGTATCACTAAAGCGTCCCTGGCAACCGAATCGTTCATCTCTGCCGCATCGTTCCAGGAGACCACGCGTGTCCTGACCGAAGCAGCCGTTGCGGGTAAACGCGACGAACTGCGTGGCCTGAAAGAGAACGTTATCGTGGGTCGTCTGATCCCGGCCGGTACCGGTTATGCCTACCACCAGGATCGTATGCGCCGCCGCGCAGCCGGCGAGCTGCCAGCAGCGCCGCAGGTCAGCGTGGAAGAAGCTTCTGCTAACCTGGCAGAGCTGCTGAACGCGGGTCTGGGCGGTTCCGACAACGATTAATCGTTGATTCGCTAAGCGCTTAAAAGCCAGTCAGATCATCTGACTGGCTTTTTTATTGCCTGTCCGTTGCTGCTATTATTTATTCGTTATACTTTTTAATTACATTTAATTAATGTAATCGCTGCAATTAATTAGCAAATAAACTCCCCCTTCAAGATTATATATTTCTGTTTAAGATTTTCATC
>OKHR01000102.1_pt1 | contig 10334 bp, 6 predicted proteins | sample 1610091 | NCBI WGS metagenome assembly OKHR01 (sample SAMN04436620, study PRJEB24849) | human gut metagenome | biome: human gut; feature: NICU; material: stool | host: Homo sapiens | place: USA: Saint Louis, MO | collected 2010-01-27 | reverse complement strand
GGGCTACCGCACTGCAATCGGAGATGAACCTGTAGCCCGGGCAAGGCGCGTTGAGCGCCGCCCCCGGGAGCAGCGCGCAGAATGCCCCTTGCAGAGAACAGAGTGGTTGAATGCCCCGGAGGCGCTGCAGCGCCTTATCCGCACTACACCCGCCACTCGCTCTTTTCTTCACCATTCACCAGCAGCCTGCGGGTTTCCCCTGCCGGTAACGACACCTTCAACGCTTTCCACGCCGGTCGATAATCGCCGCGCGCGTTGACCTTCAGATTGATGCTGGCGCTATCGCAAACCATTTCCCACTCTACCCACAGCGCATGGCCATTCTGGTAACCCCAGCTTTCGCCATCATCCTCAAACAGCAGGCCGCGGCGGGTCCCCACGCCTTTCAGCGGGAACAGTTTCAGCTCACGGGTATCGTCTTTATCGGCGCTCACGTGACGGATGCGTTCGCTGAGCGGCAGGCCTGCTCCGGCACGAACCAGCAGCGGCAGCTTTTCCAGCGGCGCATCAAGGACGATCCACTGCCCGCCGGCGAACCACTGGTGGCTATCAAAGTCGTACCAGCCGTCCTGATTAGCCGGCAGCCAGACGCGGCGCTGACGCTCACCGGGCTCGACGACGCTGGCGACCAGCAGATCGCGACCCAACAGGAAGTCGTCGCATTCGGCAAACGTCTGCGGATCGTGCTCGTGATCGAGGAAGGTCGGGCGCAGCATCGGTTCATCGTCGGCGTGAGCCTGCCAGAGCAGGGTATAGAGGTACGGCAGCAGACGATAGCGCAGCTCAATGGCCGCACGGATGGCCGGCGTGATTTCCGGATACATCCACGCTTCATTAACCGTCTGGTCGTCATTCCATGAGTGAATGGTAAAGCGCGGATGCATAACGCCGTTTTGCACCCAGCGAACGAACAGTTCCGGGTCCGGTTTATCGCCAGAGAAGCCGCCAACATCGTGGCCGACGTTGAACAGTCCGGAGAGGCTCATTCCCAGCCCCATCCGGGTGTTGTAGCGCAGCGTATCCCAGTTAGTACGGTTATCACCGCTCCAGGTCTGAACATAGCGCTGCATCCCGGCGCAGCCGGAACGAGAGATAAGATACGGACGTTTGTGCGGCGCAAAGCGCTGCTGAGCCTCCAGCGACGCGCGCATCATCAGCAGCGGCATGACCGGGCGAATATGTTTAATGGCAATCTCCTGGCCAAACCCATAACAGCGGGCTTCGCCGTCCCACACTTCATACTCGTTATTATCGTTCCACGTGGCGTCGATACCCATCTCCAGCAGCTGGGTTGTCACGCCTTCCTGCCACCAGGCGACGGTCTGCGGGTTGGTAAAGTCGAGGTGCGACCCTTCGTCGTCCCAGAAGCTGGAGCGCTCGGGGGCATCGGCCTGTGAATCACGAATAAATAGCCCGCGTTCCGCCACTTCGTTATAGCGCGGATGGTCCTGCAGCAGGCAGGGCTTAATATTGGCGGCGAGCTTCAGCCCGGCATCGTGGAAGGCCTGGCTCATCACCTGCGGCTGCGGCACTTTATCGTAGTTCCAGTTAAAGACATAGCGTTTGCCATTAATCGAGGTATAGCCGGATGAGAGCTGAAACGAATCGCACGGAATGGCGTGTTCATCGCACAGACGGATAAAGTTCATCAGCTGGTTTTGCGCATCCGGCGCGTCGGTGTAATGCATCGTCGAACCGCTATAGCCGAGGCTCCATTTTGGCCCAAACAGCGTTTTACCGGTCAGGCGAACGAAGGCTTTAGTGATATCCAGTACGCGCTTGCCGGTGAACAGATAGTAATCGATGTCGCCAGCTTCCGCCTGCCAGCGGCGATAGGCGGTATGGTAATTATCGATTTCGTTACCGAGATCCAGCCAGCAGCTGCTCAGGTTGTCGTAAAACAGGCCGTAGCTGACATCGCTACGCTGCGCGATGGTAAATGGAATATGTTTATACAGCGGGTCGGTGCTCACCGCGTTATACCCCATCGCGTCGAGGTTACGCATCTCATAGCGTTTGCCGGTACGCTGCAGATCGCCCGCCTTCTCACCCAGACCGTAGAAGCGCTCATCTTTACGTCGGCTCAGGTAGTGAGCAACGCCGTCGCCGTGCGCATTCGCCAGATAGGCGCTGGTCGGGCGGTCGTTCGCCAGCGGCTGCCACTCGCCGGCTTCATCGCGATAGCTCCATTCCAGCCACAGCGGCTGGTGGACGATAACGCGCAGCTGTTCGGTGGCGATACAGAGGGTGCCTTCCTGTTCCGTGAGCTGCCAGGCGGGGAGGCTAAAGCCGCTTAGCTCTTCGCGCGGACGGCCTTCCCACGGTACATCCTGTCCGGGAGCGATACTCCAGGTGCGATCCACCGCCAGCTGACCGTGCCGTTTCAGCAGCACGCGGAACATATTCTCTTCCAGAACGTACAGACACAGGGTGTGTTGGCCGTCGACGGTCAGCTCAACGTGGTGCTCCAGCCGTTGGCGTAAAGTCCAGTTTTTCAAAGTCTTCATTTTTTACATCCACTCTCAGGCGCGTTTTGCGCGACGTTCAGCAATAAATGCCACCAGGAATACCGCGCCAATCAGGTCAAAGAACCCCATGGCGATAAACAGCGGGTTGAAGCCGATTTTGTCGGCGGTGACCCCAATTAACAATGAGAACAGAAAGCTGGCGATCCACGCGGCGGATCCGCGCATGCCGTTCACGGTCGCCATCTGTCCTTTATCGAACGACTCCACCACCAGCGCGCTGAGCATGCAGGAGATAATCTGGTGACCGAAGCCGCCTATTGAAATCAGTACGATGGTGATATAGGGATCGCGGGTGATCGCCACGGTGGCGAGCGAAATCATCAGGAAGGCGCCGGTCACGGAGCTGGCGACCACCGAGTTCACCCGTGAACAGCCGAACCAGCGGGTATACAGTTTGGTCAGATAGCCGCTGGCGACGCTGCCGAGGTCGGCCGCCAGAAACGGTAGCCAGGCGAACATAGCGATTTGCTTTAAATCCATCCCGTGCTCTTTTGCCAGATAGAGCGGTACCCAGAAGCTCAGCACCGCCCAGGCGGGTTCCGCCATAAAGGCCGGAATGGCGATGCCGTAGAAGCGCTTGTTTTTTGATACGGTTTTCAGCGCGGTAAAGAAGGGCAGTTTGACCGGCGGTGCTTCATTATCCTGCTGGATCAGCGCCAGCTCAGCTTTCCCGAGGTTAGGGTGCTTCTCCGGATTATGATAAAACGCCCACCACAGCACGACCCACAAGAGCGCCAGCGCGCCGGTGAACATGAATGCGCCCTGCCAGCCGAACGAGGCGTGCGCAAAGTAGATAATCGGCGGCGCCAGCATGGCGCCGACCGAGAAACCGACGCCAGCCCAGCCAGCCGCTATCGGCCGCTCGGATTTTGGAAACCACTCACCCAGCGTTTTGGCGTTGGCTGGCGTCGCCGCAGCCTCAGCGCCGCCCATAAAAAAGCGCAGGATCGCCAGGTGCAGCCAGCTTCCCGCACCTGCTTGGGCAATGCTGGCGACGGCCCACAGCGTGGCGCAAATCATAAAGCCGAGCTTGAGGCCGATTACGTCGATGAGCCAGCCGCAGAGCGGCTGGAAAATGGTATAGGCCAGCTGAAATGCGCCGACTATCCATGAATACTGTTCGGTGGTAATACCCAACGAGGTTTTTAATTCCGGGGCGATAATCCCCAGCGAGTTGCGCGTAATGTAGTTCACGGTCACGCCCAGCAAAAACAGCACCAGTATCCACCAGCGCAGATTTTTTACTATGCGGCCTGATTTACTCACCGCCATATCATTATTGAGACCTTGGCTCATAGAACTCTCCACGAGACATGTAGTAGGGAAAATTGACCAGCCTGATTCCTGAGTGGTCGCTAAAATTTTCTGTTTCGTTGTTCGATAATGCTGCTGTTCCGCCACGATTGGTTGACTTATTTGATTTGTGGTGGACCAATTCAGGCTAAGGGAGAAAAGAGGTGGACCCTAGCGGCAATTCTGCAAATTTTTTCATGAGCCGATCGCGATCGCAGTAAGAAGCGGGCAATTCCCTTAAAAATATTCATATTCTGAATATGAATATTTTTTCATCAGCAAATTAGAGCGCGATCACAAAATGGATAAAAAGCTAAAAGTGAGCGAAATAGCGGGCCGCACGGGGCTCTCTGTCAGTACGGTATCGCGAGTGCTGGCAGGGAAAGCGAATACCAGCGCCAGAGCCCGCCAGAGGGTTCTGGAGTGCGCTCGCGAGCTGGGCGTCATGGACGGTATCGCCGCCGGGAGAATGCTGCTCAATAATCTGGTGGTCTTTGCCCCTCAGCGGGCGTTCGATGAGCGTACAGATATTTACTACTATCGCGTTATTCAGAGCATCAATTCGGCGCTGGTGCCCCATGAGGTGCATCTGCGCTACTGCGCGCTGGAGGAGAATGACAGCGATGCCAATTTGTTTTTGCAGCGAATGCATGAAACATCGACCCAGGCCGCCATCTTACTGGGAATCGACGATCCGCATATTCACGATCTGGCGGCGGACCTGGCCAAACCCTGCGTGATGATTAACTGCCACGACGCCGGAATGCGCCTCCCTTCCGTCGCGCCGGATCATCGACTGATCGGTCAATTCGCCGCCCGCTATCTGTTTGAGATGGGGCACCAGGCGATCATGAACGTGATGTGCCTGCGCCGCTATACTATGGAACTGCGTTTACTGGGGATTAAGCAGGCGTGGCGTGCGCGGAATCTGCGCTTCGTCGATAGCATGGATTTAATCGACGTCGCCAATTTCAGCGCCCGGGATACTGAGGCAAAAGTGGGCGAGTGGCTGGATCAGCGCGGTGATGGCCCGCTGCCAACGGCGTTTCTGGTAGGCGGTGATTTTATGGCGGCAGGGACGATCGCTGCTCTGCAGAAGCGCGGATTACGCGTGCCGCAGGATATTTCTATCATGAGTATCGACGGCTTTAACCTGGCGGCGATTCAGGATGTGCCGTTAACCGCTGTCCACGTCCCGCGCGATGAATTAGGCGTTGAAGCAGTACATTTGTTGCAGCAGAGGCTGATTCGTCCCGATGCGCCGCACGGCTCACTATTATTGCATGGTACGCTGGCGGTACGTGATTCGGTGCGGCGGATACGTGCCGGTAACCGCCGCACCGCCGTAGCGCCTAAGGGGTTATACGACGATTAATCCGCCATCCCCAGCGCCCGCTTGCCGTGGACATTTAAATCCTCCAGCGTGAAGCGGCCTTCCCAGTCGGTTTCATAATCTTCACGCGGGAAATCTCCCGGCGAAGCGCCGCGCGCCAGCGCGGCTTTAACCTTCTGCGCGTAGGCGAGGTTTTTCTCACACATCGGCGCGGCGGGAATATACATGACGTTGCCCCAGCCTTGCTGATTTTCCACCGGCGCGACTGAGTGGATGACGTCGCAGTGCCACCATACCGAATCGCCCGCATTGAGCGCCGGAATAGAGCTTAAGGCTTTGATCAGCAGCGGGTGCCATTTTTCCGAAATCGGCAATACCTTGCCCGGCGCGACGCCGCACAGTTCATCCTCCGGCACATCGTCGAGCAGCGGACGCAGCAGTACGTAAGCCATAGCTTCCGGGATCGGCACGACGTGCAGCAGGCCCTGATCGGGGATCATATCGGAGAGCGCGGTCCAGCCCTGGAAGGTACGGAATACCGAGCATTTGGTGGTATTGTCGAGCGTGTACTCTTCGACGTCAGTACGGTGCGCCGCGTCCCACGGGTCGTAAGCATCAATATTGCCGTTAAACACGTCGGCAAACACTTTCTGATAGGCCGGTAGCAGCCAACGTTCCAGGGCGCCGGAATCGGTATGCGCGCCCAGACCTTTCGAGGTGGTTCCCGGCGGGCGGCGGCGAATGCGGTCCGGGTAAATAACGCTGATATCCGGGTTAAACCACTGCTTGCCGTCGTGGTTAAACGTCCACAAGCGGTTAAGAAATGACTGTGCGGCGGCCATTTCATCGCTCTGGCGCGCCTGCATCTGCGCCTGGGACCAGTAAATCGGATAGATTTCCGGGCGCGACGCTTCCAGTGAACCGAAAAAAGTATCGCCGGGACCTTTGTAGACCTCATCGAAATGGTTGCGGTCCAGATACGCGAGCATCGAGTTATCCCATCCCAGCGCCTGTTCGCGGGGAAAATGGCTCTTGATCACCACGCAGCCGCGACGCTTGATGAGCTCGCGCTGGGCTTGCGTAACCCGATCCCGGGCAATATCGGCGAACGGGATCGTCGGCCAGACGTCCTGTCCGCTGGATTTAAGGGCATCCATCTCTTACACACGCGCAGCGATTCGCGCCGTCAGCCGATCGAACACCGCCTGCACGTCGCCAATTTGCGCCCGCAGCTCTTGCTTGATCTGGCGGATGGCCGCTTTTGGGTCGGCAGGTAAAGTTTCACAGGTACAGGTAATAGCCATAATGACCTCTCATCTTTCATTCGAAAGTATTAAATCTTACATACGATAATTTAAGTTAAAATTAAGTTAATGCAAGTTTAAAATTATGCGGAGATGCACAAAATGGAAAATCGGGGCGGTAAGCCCCGGAGAGGCGCTACTCGTCGAACGGGGTGGCGTGGTCGAGGACGGCCTGAATCACCTTCAGCGCGCCGTCGTGGTTGTTGTCATCGGTAGCATAACGCGATACCGCTTTAATGCTTTCGGCGGCATTGGCCATTGCGAAAGAGTATCTCACCAGCTTCAGCATTTCCGTGTCGTTCGCGCTGTCGCCGATGGCTACGCACGCCTGCGGCGAAATGTTCCAGCGCTTAAGCAAGCGGCTGATACCGTTGGCTTTATGCAGGCCGGGGATGATCAAATCGACGAAGCCAAAACCGCTGGTGACCGGCTTCATAATGCCGTCCAGCGAGACGTGCAGTTTGTCGATAAGCTGCGGAATTTCGCTATCCGGCAGGTTAAGGGAAAACTTAAACAGCTTATCGTCGATGTCATGGTAGCTGCCAATACGCTGCAGACGATGGTAGTGCTTTGACATCAGCGCGACAAAGGCGTCGGGCGCGCGATCGCTGACGTAAGCGCTCTCGAGGCCGCAGGCGACAAAGTTGAGCTGCGGGTCTTTGAGCAGTTCGCCAATCACCACCTGGGATTCATGGCGGGTAAGTTCACCGTGGAACAGCTGTTGACCGTGTTCGAAAACCAGCGCGCCGTTCTCGGCAACAAAGGAGATTTGGTCGCGGATTTCCGGGAAAAAAGAGATCAGCTGATAGTACTGGTTGCCGCTGGCGACCACAAATTCAATACCCTGCTGCTGGAGTTGCGCGAACTGCGCAAGAAAACGCGAGCGATCGTACTGCTTGGCGTCATTGAGAAAAGTTCCGTCCATATCGGTGACGATAACTTTAACGGTCATAACACATGCTCCTGGCTTAACTTCGACCAGTAACATTCTAATTACAATGTGATGGGGAGCACAAATTTATTTCGAATGAAAGTTTGTGTTCACCCTTGTGCAGCATAAAACCCCGGGTTGCGGCGTAAACGCCTTACCCGGACTACCGGCCCGCAAACGGCTTCGAACCTGTAGCCCGGCTAAGCGCAGCGCAAGCCGGGGAGTGTGGCTTACAGCGTATGCTCGGTACGGGCGATAATATCGTCCTGAGCATCCGGCGACAGGGCGGTAAAGAACGCCGAGTATCCGGCCACGCGGACCACTAAATCACGATACTGGTCAGGATGTTTCTTCGCTTCCAGCAGCGTTTCGCGCGACACGATGTTGTACTGAATATGCCAGCCTTTGTGCACCACGAAGAAGGTGCGCAGCAGCACCATCAGTTTCTGCTTATCCGACTCATTCTCTAGCGTAGCCGGGTTCAGCTTCTGGTTAAGCAGTACGCCGCCAAGAATTGAGCCGGTCGGCAGTTTACCTACCGAGCTGATCACCGCGGTCGGCCCCAGGTGGTCGGTACCCGAAGCCGGACTTGCCCCTTCCGCCAGCGGCGAGTGCGCTTTACGGCCATCCGGCGTCGCCATCGTTTGAGCGCCAAACGGCACGTTGGCGGAGATGGACGAGGTGCCGGCGTAGTAGTTACCGCCGATCGGGCCGCGGCCATAGCGCGGGTTATGATACAGCTTCAGCTCATCAATATAGGTCTGGTAGGCGCGAGCCAGCAGAATATCGACGCTATCTTCATCGTTACCGTATTTCGGCGCGCCGTTGATTAAGCGCTGGCGCAGCTGCTCGTGGGTCAGGCCTTCGAAGTCTTCAGCCAGCGCTTTGGCCAGCTCTTGTTGACCAATGACGCCCTGGTCGAACACCAGTTTCTTCACCGCCGCCAGGCTGTTGCCGAGGTTAGCGATACCGACCTGCAGACCGGATACCCAGTCATATTTCGCGCCGCCCTGCTTGATGCTCTTCGCACGCTCAATGCAGTCATCGACCAGCGCCGAGCAGAGGATATCGTGCACGTTCTCTTCCAGCATGGTATCGACCACGTACTCAATCTCGATAGATTTGCGCGTGTAGTAGCGGATCTGCGTATCCCAGTCGGCCAGGATCTGTTCAAAGTTGTCGAAGTTGCCTTTTGAAAGCGCATGTTCCTGCGGAAGGAAAACCTGGCCGCTGGTGGCGTCGCGGCCGCCTTCCAGGGTTGCCAGCATGACGCGGGCGAAGTTGATAAAGCTCATCCCGGTGCAGCGATAGCCCCATTTACCGCCGACGGCGGTTTCAATGCAGCCGATAGCGGCATAGTCGTAGGCATCCTGCGGCTCGATCCCCAGCTTGATAAATTCCGGGATGACGATTTCAGCGGTGTTGAACGCCGGCATGCCGAAGCCGCAGCGGATCACCTGCACGCAGGCGTCGAGGAAGTCGTTGCTCATGCCCGCGTGATAGCGCACGCTGAGGTTAGGCTGAGTCGAACGCAGCCGACCGCAGGATTCCAGGATGGCGTAGGAGAGCGGGTTCACCGCATCCTGCGCTTTACCGTCCACCAGATTCTGGCCGCCGATGGTGACGTTCTGATACAGCGGGCTCCCGGCGGAAGCCTTGGAGTGCGAGCCGGAGCGAATTTTGTTCACCTCCAGCAGTTTAAGCCAGCAGCAGTGCAGTAGCTCAATGGCGTGTTCGCGATCCAGAGAGTGTGCCAGCTCAACGTCACGGCGGTAGTAAGGGTAGAGATACTGGTCCATACGGCCGAAAGAGACCGAGTGACCGTTGGACTCGATCTGCAGAATCAGCTGGATGAAATAGCACAGCTGCAGCGCCTGCCAGAAGGTTTTCGGCGGCTCATGGGCGATGATGTCGCAGTTTTCGGCAATCGCCAGCAGCTCGTCGCGGCGGGATTCACGGCTCTCCGTCGCGGCCATGCTGCGCGCCAGCCCGGCATAGCGCTTACAGTGTTCGCTCACCGCTTCCAGCACGATATCAATGGCTTTCAGGAACTGCTCGCCGTGCAGATCTTCCAGTACGGTCAGGTTAATGCGCGAACGGCGCTCGGCGACTTTCGCGCGCATGCCGTCGAGGCCTTTTTCCAGCAGCAGCGGATAGTTGACTGCAAGGTGAGCATCGCCGGAGGTCATATTGCCTTCCGCTTTGATAATGCCGGTGGCCAGCAGCGCTTTTTGCTCATCGGTGAACATGCCGTAGCAGCGGTCCTGTACCGTTTGACCGCGCCACCACGGACACACTTCGTGCAGCACGCGTTTGTTTTCTTCGCTAACGGCAAAACCGGCGCCGGGGCGATCGGCGAGGTCGTCGATCTCTTTTTCGATCCAGCTAACGGTGTATTCCGGGAAGATTGGCGCCGCGCGAACTTCGCTGGCCTGGTTGCCGACGATCAGTTCATCGTGCTTGATCCAGATTGTGCGTTCCGCCAGGTGGTGGGCCAGCGCCAGCGCGCGGCGTACCGGGATCGGCTTATCCAGATGCTGCTGATAGGCTTGGGTATAGTGCAGGGCGCGTTCGGTACAGACCGGCGGCTTGACGATATGCACCAGCGCCATTTTATGCGCCTGTATGCGCGGGCTCAGAGTATCCAGTTTCAACGTTGTCATAAGGTTATCCTCGTAGAGTCGCCGTTAAACCTTTGCTCTGAGCATAGTGCTGCGCGAAGGCGAGCAGCTCGGGTGCAGCAAGCGGTTTATCCGGAGCGGTATAGGGCTGACTGAGTAATTGGTATTTATTCATGCCTAACGTGTGGTAAGGCAGAAAGTGGATCTCGCCAACCTTTAAACGGTCAGCGGCAAAATCGGTAATGGCGGCGATATCGCTTTCGTTGGCGTTAAAGCCCTGGATCAGCGGTACGCGAATGATGATTTTCTTTCCGGCCTGCGCGA
>OKHR01000099.1_pt1 | contig 10582 bp, 9 predicted proteins | sample 1610091 | NCBI WGS metagenome assembly OKHR01 (sample SAMN04436620, study PRJEB24849) | human gut metagenome | biome: human gut; feature: NICU; material: stool | host: Homo sapiens | place: USA: Saint Louis, MO | collected 2010-01-27 | reverse complement strand
CGGGCGAGGGGGGCTTTAATCTGACGCCTGCGGCGGGATACTCCAGCGGCGCATAGCCGTGACAGCCCTCTTCCTGGAGAACGGTCGGGGTAATTTTTGCGAACTGATCCAGCACCGCCTGACGATGGTGTTGCCCCGGACGAGTGCGAATTTCAGCAATCACTGTCAACATGGTTAACTCAACTCCTTCTGTGTATTCTCATCATACTTCAAGCCGCCGCCAGAGTAGCCGCGCTTGTCGTCTTTTCATAACTCAGTACAGTTAACCAAAAATTTCCGCCAGATGCTTGCGATATTCTGCCGTATAACGCGGAACATCGGGCATTTTGATCACATCGTTGGCGATGAAGGTCGGCAGGGCGCTCATCCCAAGGAACTGGTTAGCCTTATGGAACGGCAGGTAAACGCCGTCGACGCCGACGCCGTGGAAAAACTGATCTTTCTCGGTGAAGGCTTCCATCGGCGCATTCCAGGTCAGGGACAGCATATATTTTTTGCCCTGAATCAGGCCGCCGGAACCATATTTCTTACTGGCATCGGAGCGGGTGCGGCCATCGCTGGCGTACAGCGCTCCGTGACCTTCGGTAAAGACGTCGTCGATGTACTTTTTCACCGTCCAGGGCGCGCCCATCCACCAGCCCGGCATCTGCCAGATAACCACGTCAGCCCAGAGAAAATTCTGCACCTCTTCTTTTACATCGTATTCGCTCTCGGCGCGGACGACCTTGACATCATGCCCGGCGTCGCGCAGATAACCATCCGCGACCTCGGTCAGGGTGTCGTTCAGTTGGCCGTTAGAGTGGGCGAATTTTTTCGCACCGTTGATAATCAGAATGTTGCTCATTTTTTATCCTCAACCTTTCAATTTTGTGAGTCATGTTACCCCGTCGGGCAGAGCGGTAAAATGAGCAAAATGTGCAAAGTCTTTTGCTTTTTTAGCAATAATAGCGCTACCAGCGAATGCGCGCTTCGAATCCGCCGTCCCGGGCGTTGCCGAAACTGGCTGTCATTCCGTGCAGCGCGGCGATACGTTTGACGATGGATAGCCCAAGACCGCTGCCGGGTTGTTCCTGTCCCGGCGGGCGATAAAAGCGCTCGCCGATACGCGCCAGGGCTTCGGCGCTAATGCCCGGGCCGTTATCGCGCACGCGAAATTCACCAGCTTCAAGCGTGATATCGACCTGGCTTCCGGCGGCGCTATAGCGTACGGCGTTATCTAAAAGATTGCGCACCAGCAGGCTTAACAGCAGCGGCTGGCCGGTGCGTGCGACGTTATCCGCATTCAGATGCAGACGCAGCTCAACGCCGGCCTGCTGAGCGGGGTGGTACATCTCCATCACCGCCGACTGCAGCAGGTCGTCCAGGGCGACGCGCTGGATATCGTCCAGCTGCGCCAGCGAATCCAGGCGCGACAAAGTCAGAAGCTGATCGACCAGGCGGGTTGCGCGATCGATACCCTGGTGAAGCTGCGCCAGCGCTTTATCCAGCCCCTGCGGATCGTCCTTCGAAAGCTGGGCTACTTCAGTTTGCACCTTCAGCGCCGCCAGTGGACTGCGCAGTTCGTGGGCCGCATCGGATGTGAAGCGACGCTCGCGGATCATGGCATCATGCGTGCGGATAAACAGCTGATTTAGCGCGTCGACCAGCGGGCGAACTTCATTGGGCACGTTTTTATTATTCAGCGTTTCGGCGGAATCCGGCGCCCGGGCGCGCAGCGTGTTGGCCAGCTTTTTCAGCGGCGCCAGTTCCCGGCTTAACAGCACGATGAGTAGCAAAAACATAAGCGGCAGCGCAATCAGCCAGGGCGTGAGCTGGCTGGTGACGATATCCAGCGCCATCTCGCGACGGTAATCCCACTCCTGGCCGACAACGATACGATGGCGGCCGTCGCGGGTGGTGAGCCACAGAAAACGCCACTCGTCGTCATCGCCGCGCAGATAGCCGTCGCTGAATCCCTCCCGATTGCGGCCCCACGGGATATCCTGGCCATTCTCGCCATCGTTAAGCACCATCTTGCCATCGGTGGTAAAGATAGCGAAAGCCAGCGCGTCGTCGTCGAGATGACCGTGCTTGACCTTCTTCTTCTCTCGCACCTGCGAAGAGAGAGTGTGAAGCTCGTCAAAATTCATTGCGCTAAGGCGGCGGGCGAATAGCAGCTGCTGGGTATCGAAGAGCTTATCCAGCTTATCGGTCGTTTGTTGCCAGGCCACAAAGCTGGCGATGCCCCATGCGGCGCTGGTCAGCAGCAGGAAAAGGAGCGTCAGGCGAACGCGCAGGCTCAGTTTGCCCAGTCGTTTCATGCGTCCCCCAGGGTGTAGCCGATACCGTGAACGGTGCGAATGAAACCGCTGCCGAGTTTACGGCGTAGATGGTGGACGTGCACCTCTATCGCATTGCTGGAAACGTCGTCATCCCAGCTGTAGAGTTTTTCTTCGATCAGCTTACGCGGCAGCACGCGTCCGGCGTTACGCATCATCAGCTCCAGCAGAGCAAACTCCTTTGGCTTGAGCGCCAGGCTTTCGCCGTTCAGGGTGGCCGTGAGCCGGCCCGGGTCGAGAACCACGCTGCCGTGCCGCAGCTCGCTGCTGCTCTGGCCGTGGGCGCGGCGCATCAGCGCTTCCAGACGGGCGGCGACTTCAATCAGCGCAAAGGGTTTGCATAGATAGTCATCGGCGCCGAGCCGAAGCCCTTCAACCCGCTGGCTGAGCGCGTCGCGGGCGGTAAGGATCAGTACCGGTTCATGGCGGCCTTTGTCGCGCCATTCGCGCAGGATATCCAGCCCATCAATGCCGGGAAGGGTCAGGTCCAGAATAATGGCGGCATAGTGGGCGGTGTACAATGCGGCTTTTCCTTCCTCAAACGGGTAAACCAGTCGACGCTGAATCCCATTTTTGTCAGCCCTGCCTTGAGGCCGTCACCGATCAGTTTATCGTCTTCCACCAATAAAATACGCATTCTCCTGCTCCTGTATCCCTCGGCTATTCCAGCAGTAAAGCGCGTTGCGGCGCGCCCTGTACAGGAATAAAATTTATTTTTTCCGCTTAAGAAGTTGTTAAGTTTTGCCCGGTGTAATAGTGACGATATAAACACAAAGGGAGAACACATCATGAAGAAAATCGCCGCAATGACCGCCATCATCGCTTTAGTTTCCATGCCGGTACTGGCTGCTGAACAGGGCGGATTTTCCGGCCCTGGCTCCACGCAAACCAGCCAGACAACCTCGCAAAATGGCGGGTTTATTGGCCCGAACGGGAGCGTAACGACGGTTGCGAATGCGAAAAGCCTGCGTGACGATACCTGGGTGACCCTGCGCGGTAAAATCGTGGAGCGTATTTCCGATGATCTGTATAAATTCCAGGACAGCTCCGGCACCGTCAACGTCGATATCGATCACAAGCGCTGGAACGGCGTGACCGTTACACCGCAGGATACGGTAGAGATCCAGGGCGAAGTCGATAAAGACTGGAACTCAGTGGAGATCGATGTAAAGCAGATTCGTAAAATCACCCCCTAATTTGCGAATCGCCTTCAGCCATAACTGAAGGATGCTCACGGAATTCCTCAACCGGCCTAACGCCCTGTGACTCAGGGCGTCAGATAGGGTATTATCGCCGGTAGTTTTGCCGTCCGAACGGCCGGTACGCAGATTGAGGATTCACGATTAATGAGCGATATGGCAGAGCGCCTTGCGCTGCATGAATTTACGGAAAACGCCTACCTTAACTACTCCATGTACGTCATCATGGACAGGGCGCTGCCGTTTATTGGCGATGGCCTGAAGCCGGTCCAGCGTCGCATCGTCTATGCGATGTCTGAACTGGGTCTGAACGCCAGCGCGAAGTTCAAAAAGTCCGCCCGCACCGTCGGTGACGTGCTGGGTAAATACCATCCCCACGGCGACAGCGCGTGCTATGAAGCCATGGTGCTGATGGCTCAGCCCTTCTCCTACCGCTATCCGCTGGTTGACGGTCAGGGAAACTGGGGGGCGCCGGACGATCCTAAATCCTTCGCCGCAATGCGTTATACCGAATCCCGTTTGTCGAAGTATGCTGAACTGCTGCTGAGCGAACTGGGGCAAGGCACCGTTGACTGGGTACCAAACTTCGACGGCACTTTGCAGGAGCCGAAGATGCTGCCTGCGCGCCTGCCCAATATTCTGCTAAACGGTACTACCGGCATTGCCGTTGGGATGGCGACGGACATTCCGCCGCACAACCTGCGTGAAGTGGCCCGGGCGGCCATTACCCTGATTGAAAAGCCGCAAACTTCGCTGGATGACCTGCTGGATATCGTGCAGGGGCCGGATTATCCTACCGAAGCGGAAATCATTACCCCCCGTGCCGAAATCCGCAAAATCTACCAGAATGGCCGCGGTTCGGTGCGGATGCGCGCGGTATGGGCCAAAGAAGACGGCGCGGTGGTGATTAGCGCGCTGCCGCATCAGGTTTCCGGCGCCCGCGTGCTCGAGCAGATCGCCGCCCAGATGCGCAACAAAAAGCTGCCGATGGTGGATGATCTGCGCGACGAGTCGGATCACGAAAACCCGACTCGCCTGGTGATCGTCCCGCGCTCTAACCGCGTCGATATGGAGCAGGTGATGAACCACCTGTTCGCGACGACCGATCTGGAAAAGAGCTATCGTATCAACCTGAATATGATCGGGCTCGATAACCGTCCAGCGGTTAAAAACCTGCTGGAAATCCTCTCGGAATGGCTGACCTTCCGTCGCGATACCGTGCGCCGTCGTCTCAGCTACCGTCTGGAAAAGGTCCTCAAGCGCCTGCATATTCTTGAAGGTTTGCTGGTGGCGTTTCTGAATATCGATGAAGTTATCGAGATCATTCGTCACGAAGATGAGCCGAAACCGGCGCTGATGTCGCGCTTCGGCCTCAGCGAGACCCAGGCGGAAGCGATTCTGGAGTTAAAACTGCGCCATCTCGCCAAACTGGAAGAGATGAAGATTCGCGGCGAGCAGAACGAGCTGGAAAAAGAGCGCGACAACCTGCAGGCCATCCTGGCCTCTGAACGCAAGATGAATAACCTGCTGAAGAAAGAGCTGCAGGCCGACGCCGACGCCTTTGGCGACGATCGCCGTTCGCCGCTGCGCGAGCGCGAAGAAGCCAAGGCGATGAGCGAGCACGATATGCTGCCGTCTGAGCCGGTGACTATCGTTCTGTCGCAGAGCGGCTGGGTACGCAGTGCCAAAGGTCACGATATTGACGCGCCGGGGCTGAACTATAAAGCGGGCGACAGTTTTAAATCGGCCGTGAAAGGGAAGAGCAATCAGCCAGTGGTCTTTATTGACACTACCGGGCGCAGCTACGCGATTGACCCGATTACCCTGCCGTCCGCGCGCGGTCAGGGCGAGCCGCTTACCGGTAAGCTGACGCTGCCTCCGGGGGCGACGGTTGAACATATGCTGATGGAAGCCGATGATCAAAAACTGCTGCTGGCTTCCGACGCAGGCTACGGATTTATCTGTACTTTCAACGATCTGGTGGCGCGCAACCGCGCCGGTAAGACGCTGATTAGCCTTCCGGATAACGCGCACGTGATGCCGCCGCTGGTAATAGAAGACGAATCGGACATGCTGCTGGCCATTACCGCTGCCGGCCGCATGCTGATGTTCCCGGTCAGTGACTTGCCGCAGCTGTCGAAAGGTAAGGGCAACAAGATTATTAATATTCCGTCGGCGGAAGCGGCTGCGGGCCAGGATGGCCTGGCGCATCTGTTTGTCCTGCCGCCGCAAAGTACGCTGACGATTCATGTCGGTAAGCGGAAAATTAAACTCCGTCCGGAAGAGCTGCAAAAAGTGACCGGCGAGCGCGGCCGCCGCGGCTCTCTGATGCGCGGATTGCAGAAAATCGATCGGATAGAGATTGATTCTCCGCGTCGCGCCTCTGCGGGCGGTAGCGAAGAGTAAGATGCACCTCCCTCGCGGTGAGGCGGGGGAGGTGAATATTTACCGCAAAAACGTTGTTTATTCAGGCATTGCGATTAACAATGTGCTCCCAGGGAACCTGTGCCCGGCCTGAATTGCGCTATGGCGTCAATCATTTGCTAAACAGCGAGTATAATTCTAAGCGGTTTGGGTTTTAGAGGTAGCTATGCTATTTATTTTTCGACTAATTATCGTTGTCATTTACTGTATTCTGGTGTGCATCTTCGGCTGTATCTATTGTCTGTTCAGTCCGCGTAATCCTAAGCACGTCGCCACCTTCGGTCACCTTTTTGGCAAGCTGTCGCCGGTCTTCGGTCTGAAGGTTGAACTCCGCAAGCCTGCCGATGCCGAAAGCTACGGTAACGCTATCTATATCGCTAACCACCAGAATAACTATGATATGGTGACGGCATCGAATATCGTACAGCCGCCGACCGTTACGGTAGGTAAAAAAAGCCTGGCGTGGATCCCTTTTTTCGGCCAGCTCTATTGGTTGACGGGGAATCTACTGATTGACCGCAATAACCGGACAAAAGCGCACGGCACCATTGCAGAAGTCGTGAACGCATTTAAAAAGCGTAAAATCTCTTTTTGGATGTTTCCGGAAGGGACTCGCAGCCGTGGTCGCGGTTTGCTGCCCTTTAAAACCGGTGCCTTTCATGCGGCTATTGCGGCGGGCGTACCCATTATTCCGGTATGCGTGTCTAATACTTCGAATAAAATTAAGCTCAATCGCCTGAATAACGGTCTGGTGATTGTCGAAATGCTGCCGCCGGTCGACACCAGCCAGTACGGGAAAGAGGGCGTCCGCGCGCTGGCGATGCACTGTCGCGAGCTGATGTCCGCGAAAATTGCCGAGCTGGATAAAGAAGTTGCCGAACGCGAAGCGGCCGGCAAGAAATAACACCGGAAACGCCGCAAACGGCGCGCGTATTGCTGGCGGGAAACGAATTCCCTTATTCATTAGTCAGTGTCTCATGGAGTTAATATGTCACTCAGTCGGCGTCAGTTCATTAAGGCTACAGGCGTAGCGCTGTGCGCAGGCGCCGCGCCGCTGAAGGCACAGGCTGCTGGTCAGCAGCCCGCGCTGCCGATTCCTCCTTTGCTTGAGTCCCGCCGCGGGCAGCCGCTATTTTTGACGCTACAGCGTGCGCACTGGTCGTTTACGCCGGGCACCCGCGCATCGGTGTGGGGGATTAACGGCCGCTACATGGGGCCAACCATCCGCGTCTGGAACGGCGATGATGTGAAGCTGATCTACAGCAACCGCCTGACGGAAAACGTCGCGATGACGATACGCGGTCTGCAGGTTCCCGGTCCGCTGATTGGCGGCGCGGCGCGTATGATGTCCGCCAACGCCGACTGGGCTCCGGTGCTGCCGATCCGCCAAAGCGCGGCGACGCTGTGGTATCAGGCCAACACGCCAAACCATATGGCGAAACAGGTTTATAACGGTCTTGCCGGGATGTGGCTGGTAGAAGATGAGGTTAGCAAGAATTTGCCGATCCCTAACCACTACGGTGTGGATGATTTCCCGGTGATTATTCAGGACAAGCGCCTGGATAACTTCGGTACGCCTGAATATAGCGAACCCGGCAGCGGCGGCTTCGTTGGCGATACGCTGCTGGTGAACGGCGTGCAGGGGCCTTTTGTTGAAGTGTCGCGCGGCTGGGTGCGCCTGCGTCTGCTGAATGCGTCTAACTCCCGGCGCTACCAGCTGCAGATGAGCGATGGTCGGTTGCTGCACGTCATCTCCGGTGACCAGGGGCTGCTTCCGGCGCCGGTTTCGCTAAAGCAGCTGTCGTTGGCTCCGGGCGAACGGCGCGAAATCCTGGTCGACATGACCAACGGCGATGAGGTGTCGATAACCTGCGGGGAAGCGGCGAGTATCGTCGATCGTATTCGCGGTTTCTTCGAACCGTCGAGCATCCTGATTTCAACGCTGATTCTGACTTTGCGCCCGACGGGCCTGCTGCCGCTGGTGACCGATAGCCTGCCTGTGCGCTTGCTGCCTACGGAAATGCTGGCCGGCGCGCCGATCCGCAGCCGCGATATTACGCTTGGCGACGATCCGGGAATCAACGGCCAGCTGTGGGATCCGCAGCGTATTGATATTACGGCGCAGCAGGGAACCTGGGAGCGCTGGACGGTGCGCGCCGACCGGCCGCAGTCGTTCCATATTGAAGGCGTCATGTTCCAGGTGCGTAACGTGAACGGTTCTGCGCCGTTCCCGGAAGACCGCGGCTGGAAGGATACCGTCTGGATCGACGGGCAGGTTGAGCTGTTGGTCTATTACAACCAGCCCTCCTGGCCGCACTTTCCGTTCCAGTACTTAAGCCAGACGCTGGAGCTTGCCGACCGCGGCTCCATTGGCCAGATTCTGGTGAATCCGGCGCCGTAATTTATTTTGTCCCGGCCTGCTGCTGGCCGGGATTGGAAAAACCTCCTTCATTTCTCCCATCGTTCCGGCTTATAATCGCCGCCCTTTTTGATTATTTTTTTATCATTTTCCCCGGAAGCAATATGAGCGCAATATCCCTGATCCAACCGGATCGTGACCTTTTCTCCTGGCCGCAGTATTGGGCCGCCTGTTTTGGCCCCGCGCCTTTTCTGCCAATGTCGCGAGAAGAGATGGATCAACTTGGCTGGGATAGCTGCGACATCATCCTGGTGACCGGCGATGCTTATGTCGATCACCCGAGCTTCGGGATGGCGATTTGCGGACGCATGCTGGAATCCCAGGGATTCCGCGTGGGGATTATTTCCCAGCCGGACTGGAACAACAAAGATGACTTTATGCGTCTGGGTAAACCGAACCTGTTCTTCGGCGTGACCGCCGGTAACATGGACTCGATGATCAACCGCTACACTGCCGACCGTAAGCTGCGCCATGACGATGCCTACACGGCGGGTAACGTGGCCGGTAAACGCCCGGATCGCGCTACGCTGGTCTACACTCAGCGCTGCAAAGAGGCGTGGAAAGATGTCCCGGTGATCCTCGGGGGCATCGAAGCCAGCCTGCGCCGTACCGCGCACTATGACTACTGGTCCGATACCGTGCGCCGTTCGGTGCTGGTGGACTCTAAGGCCGATATGCTGATGTTCGGCAACGGCGAGCGTCCGCTGGTGGAAGTGGCGCACCGTCTGGCCGCCGGCGAGCCTATCGGGCAAATTCGCGATGTACGCAACACCGCCATCATGGTGAAGGAAGCGCTGCCTGGCTGGAGCGGGGTGGACTCCACGCGTCTGGACACGCCGGGGAAAATCGACCCGATCCCGCATCCGTACGGTGAAGATCTACCGTGCGCGGATAACAAAAACGTCGCGCCGCCAAAACAGGAAGCGAAGCGCGTTACCGTCCAGCCGCCGCGTCCGAAACCGTGGGAGAAGACCTACGTTCTGCTGCCCTCGTTTGAGAAAGTAAAAGGCGATAAAGTTCTCTACGCGCATGCCTCGCGCATTTTGCACCATGAAACTAACCCCGGCTGCGCCCGGGCGCTGATGCAGAAGCACGGCGAGCGCTATATCTGGATTAACCCGCCCGCCATTCCGCTCTCAACCGAAGAGATGGATAGCGTGTTTGCGCTGCCCTATAAGCGCGTTCCGCATCCTTCTTACGGCGATGCCCGCATTCCGGCCTATGAGATGATTCGCTTCTCCATTAACATCATGCGCGGCTGTTTTGGCGGCTGTTCGTTTACTCTTGTTTTTATGTATTTAGAGTTAAACTCTACTTTTCTATTTTTAGAATTCAAGCTATTCATCGTAATTGAGAGATATCCTTTTAATGTTCAGCAAGCCTGTTAAAAGCACTTTATCTGAACCGCGTTTTGCCTAAATCCTGCTCAATATATACTCTCCCTGAGTTCTGAAATCCTCAAATTCCCCAATCTTAAAGCATTGATACATAGATGATGTCAGATAATGCGCAATCATCTCACCGCCAATATGGATCCGTTCCGGGTGTGAGTATGTCGCCTGTATAGCCCTTTGTTCATTCATCATTACAGGAATTGTCTGCAACAAATCCCCATCCAGGATTTGGCACTCAGGTTTTACTCCTGTTCCGTATTGTAATTGCTCTGATTCGAAATCATGGACTGAGCGATAGGCGAACGAAACGATATTTCCTGTTTCCTCGCAAATTGCGAACTGATAAACACTGGTTGTCACCGTTGAAGAAGAGGGAATTGCATGGTCATGCTTGTATTGTTTCCACAGCCTCCTTAGACAGGCCGATGTATGATAATTGAGATTTTGTATACCTGATACGACCATTCTGGTTGATGCTTCAAGCAACCAGGTGTTAGAAAATCCACCTGCCCCCGTACCTGCTATGATGGTTCTTAGCTGGGGGATGTAACCTGCTTTGGAAACAAAAGATAACGGCTCCCCATTATCGGTGACGGCAAGGGTATCTGTTACAATCAGTGCTTGTGCTTCGTCTGTATAAAATATCAGTGATGACATATTTTCCTCATCCAGAAAAGACATTACATGAATCACAGAACAGTGCACTACTACCACGTGAAAGGGAGTCAGACCATTTTCCAGAGGTAAATATATTCTTGTGTTTGGACGCGTTGCGGTGCTCTGTAAAAAATATATAGCACAAACAAAAGTCCCCGCAGGGATAAATAT
>OKHR01000096.1_pt1 | contig 10849 bp, 9 predicted proteins | sample 1610091 | NCBI WGS metagenome assembly OKHR01 (sample SAMN04436620, study PRJEB24849) | human gut metagenome | biome: human gut; feature: NICU; material: stool | host: Homo sapiens | place: USA: Saint Louis, MO | collected 2010-01-27 | reverse complement strand
AAAACAGATAGCGGATAAACTGGCTGAAAGTTAAATGATTACTAACCTGAGGTTTGTAATATGGATAAGCTACGGGCGATGGAGACCTTTATTGCGGTCGTGGAGTGCGGCAGCTTTACCGGCGCCGCGGCGCGGCTCGAGATGTCGGCGGTGATGGTCGGGAAATATATCGCGCTGATCGAACGGCAGCTTAATACCCGTCTTCTTGAGCGCAATACCCGCCGCCAGAGCCTCACCGACGCCGGGCGGGTCTATTTTGACGAGGCGAAACGCGTCCTGGAGCAGGTTTCAATCGCCGAGAGCGCGGTGGAGAGGCTGCGGATCGCGCCCGCGGGCACGCTGCGGGTAAGCGCGCCGACGTCGTTTGGCGCCTGCGTCATTGCTCCGCTGACCGCCACGTTTCTGCAGGCATGGCCCGACGTGCGCGTGGAACTGGATCTGACTAACCGGATGGTCGATCTGGTGGATGAGGGGTTCGATTTGGCGATCCGCATCGGCGAGATCCGCAATAGCGATCTGGTGGCAAAATATCTCGCGCCCTACCGGATGACGATCTGCGCCGCGCCCGGGTATTTAGCCCGCTACGGTACGCCGACGACGCCTGCTGACCTGGCCGATCACCTCTGTTTGTCGCATACGGTGTGGACCGCGCGCAATGAGTGGAAGCTGCCGGGCGCGGAGGAGGGCGTCCGCTGGAAACGCGACGCTGTTCTGCGCTGTAATGATGGCTATGCGCTGCGAACGGCGGCGATCGCCGGGGCCGGACTGGTGTTGCAGCCGGAAGTCCTGCTGGCCGATGCGCTGGAGAGCGGTAAACTGGTGCGCGTGCTGGAGGCGTATACACCGCAGCCGAGGCCGGTTCACCTGCTCTGGCGGCAGGATCTGCGGCCGCTGCCGAAGCTGACGCGCTTTGTTGAGCATCTTCTGCAGGGGCAACGCCAGAACGGGCGGACCGCTTAATTTTCTGCCGGGCGGCGGCCTGACGCTATGGGGGTCTTGTTGGCCCGGCAAGGCGTCAGGCACCGCCGGGCAATCTGCTTAGTCGCGCAGCGCGTGGCGCCAGTCGGCGATCAGATCCTGCGGATCTTCTATCCCTACCGACAGACGAATCAGCTGGGGAGTAATGCCGTTGGCTAAACGCTGCTCCAGCGGGATCGATGCGTGGGTCATGCTAAACGGCTGGCTCACCAGGCTTTCCACGCCGCCGAGGCTCTCTGCGAGCGTAAACAGCTTCAGCTTGCGTATGATCCGCTCGGCGTAGCCATCGTCGCCTTTGACCACCACGGAAATCATCCCGCCGGGAAGCGCCATCTGCCTGCGCGCCAGCTGATGATGCGGATGCGAGGCCAGCCACGGGAACCAGACCCTTTCGACCTGCGGCTGCTGCTCCAGCCACTCGGCAAGCAGCAGCGCATTGCTGCTGTGGCGCTCCATACGCAGCGCCAGGGTACGAATACCGCGCAGCGTCAGGAAACTGCTGAACGGATCGAGCACGCCGCCAACCGCGTTTTGTAGATAGCCCAGCTTTTCCGCCAGCGCGGCGTTGTCGCCGACCACCGCCAGTCCGGCGACCACATCGGAGTGGCCGTTAAGGTACTTGGTCGCCGAATGCACCACGATATCAAAGCCCAGCTCAAGCGGACGATGGATGGCCGGCGAGGCGAAGGTGTTGTCGGTAACGCTGATAATATTGTGCCGCCGCGCAATGGCGGCGATGGCGCTGAGGTCGGCCAGCTTAAGCAGCGGGTTGGTCGGCGTTTCAACCCAGATCATGCGCGTGTCGGGTTGAATAGCCGCTTCGATGGCCGCCAGATCGTCGGGCTTCACCCAGCTCACCCGCAGGCCGGCGCTGCGGCGGCGAACGTTTTCAATCAGCCGGTATTTGCCGCCGTAGACATCGTCGACGGCGACCTGGTGGCTGTCTTTATCCAGCAGCTCCAGCACGGTTGAGATGGCCGCAAGGCCGGAAGCAAAGGCGTAGCCGCGCGTGCCGCTTTCCAGGTCGGCAATCGCCGTCTCCAGCGCGTGGCGCGTCGGGTTGCCGCTGCGCGAATATTCGTACCCGGTATGCTGGCCCGGCGCGGGCTGGGCAAAGGTGGAGGTGGCATAAATAGGCGGCATCACCGCGCCGTGTTCATCGGTAAATGTGCCGCTATGTACGCTCAGGGTATGCAAATTTGTCATTAAGAAGTCCTTACTGTTCGAGTCGGTTACGCCAGGTGGTCAGCACATCGCTGCGGGTAATGAGGCCAAGAAAACGATCGTTGTCGGCGATAACGGCCACCAGACCGCGATCGAAAATGGCCTTCAGCGCGCTTTCCGGCGCGTGCTTATCCAGGGTCTCCACGTTACGGGTCATCGCTTCCCTGACCGGCAGAGAAAAGCGCTGACTGTCGCCCTGGACGTGGCTAATCAGATCCCATTCGTCGACGATGCCGACGACGCGGCCGTTTTCCAGCACCGGTAGTTGTGAGATGTCGTAGAGACGCATACGCGCGAGGATGGCCGCCAGGGTATCGTCCGGCGCGGCGGTGATGGTTGCCCCTTCGTCGTGGCGCAGAGCGATAAAATCGCTGAGGTCGCCGCGCGAAGGGCGGCTTAAAAAGCCCTGCTGGCGCATCCAGTCATCGTTAAACATCTTTGATAAATATTTATTGCCGCTGTCGCAGGCGAAGGTCACCACGCGTTTAGGGGATGTCTGCGACCGGCAGTAGCGCAGGGCGGCGGTGAGCAATGTTCCGGTAGAGGAGCCTGCCAGAATGCCTTCAACCTGCAGCAGCTGGCGGGCAGTGGCGAAAGCTTCGCTATCGGTGACGCGGTATGCGCTGCGGACGCTCTCAAGATGGGCCAGCGGCGGAATAAAGTCTTCGCCGATCCCTTCAACCAGCCAGGAGCCGGTTTCACCGTAGCGCCCGGTTTCGACCTGGTCCGCCAGAATGGAGCCCGCCGGATCGGCGAGGATAAATTCCGTTTTCGGGGAGTGTTCAGCAAACCAGGCCTGTAGCCCACCGAGGGTTCCGCCGGAGCCGACGCCGACGACAATCGCGTCGATATCGCCCTCAGCTGCCGGAAGATTTCAGGGGCAGTGGTGGTGGCATGCGCCAGCGGGTTAGCCTCGTTATTAAACTGGTCGATATAAAAGGCGCCTGGCGTTTCGTCGGCAAGACGCCGGGCGTAGTCCTGATAGTAGGCGGGATGGCCTTTGTTAACGTCCGAGCGGGTAAGCTGTACCTGCGCTCCCAGCGCGCGCAGGTGGAAAATCTTCTCGCGGCTCATTTTGTCCGGCACCACCAGGATCAGGCGATAATTTTTCTGCGCGGCGATCAGCGCCAGCCCGAGGCCGGTATTGCCGGCGGTGGCTTCGATAATCGTGCCGCCGGGTTTTAATTTTCCTTCGCGCTCTGCCTGCGTAATCATGGATAGCGCGACGCGGTCTTTTATCGAGCCGCCGGGATTTTGATTTTCCAGTTTCAGAAACAGGCTGCAGGGGCCGGTATCCAGCTTATGAAGCTGCAGCAGGGGAGTATGACCAATCAGGTCGCTAACGGAATGAAAAACTGACATAACATTTTGCCCATTCGTATCGAGATGATTTGAATGGTAGGGCTGCAAAATTGGCATTTTAAAGAACTTTTGTCTGCCGCTAAGAGCAAAAAGGAATATAAGATGCTTTTTAGCCGTCCGGAGTGAAAGGTTGTTAGCCGCCTGGGCGTGTCGATTTCCAGAATAGCGCGCTTTTGCCCGGTTTTTCGCCGAATTATCCGTTTTTACGCGCTGCTTTATCTCTATTTCGGAAAAGGATTGCCAAAAATATTCGATAGTTTCCAGCGGCAATTTTCAGGTGCCAGCGAAAATATCAGCGCCGGTATACCGGGACATTGTTCAACGGAACAAATTCAGATGGATGAATTATTCCTGATAAGATGCTCCTTCTCGTTTCAATAAAAAATATATATCAGGAACCCTTTTTCCAAAAATATCCTGCCCTGCAGGTTAATCAGCCAGGAAATTGTCTGGTACGATCCAGTTAACAGAACAGGAACATAATTTATACCTGAAAGACATATACATGTAATGATTCAGTCGTAACCAGTTACAAGGAAGCTACTATGAATAAAAACGACATGAGTCCTTTACCTACCAATACCCACGAGTGGTTTTTTAATCGTAACAGCATCATCATTTTGCTCGATATTGTTCTGTTTATCGTTCTCTACAACACGCTACCCTATGAGCCGAAGGTGGTCATGGGACTGAGTATGCTCGCTTTTATCGCCGTATTATGGTTAACGGAAGCGCTGCACGTGACCGTTACGGCAATAATGGTTCCCGTTATGGCCGTGCTGTTGGGGGTATTCAATACCCAGGCGGCGCTAAACAGTTTCGCTAACTCTACGATATTCCTTTTCCTCGGCGGCTTTGCTCTGGCGGCGGCGATGCATGTGCAGGGGCTGGATAAAGTCATTGCCGATAAAGTATTAGCGATGGCGAGGGGCAAAATGAGCCTCGCGGTCTTTATGCTGTTTGGCGTGACGGCGCTGCTGTCAATGTGGATCAGTAATACGGCGACGGCCGCAATGATGATGCCGCTGGTATTGGGGATCCTGAGTAAAGTCGATGGCAAAAACAGCCATTCGACCTATGTGTTTGTGCTCCTGGGGATTGCCTATAGCGCCAGCATTGGCGGGATGGCGACGATCGTCGGCAGGCCACCGAATGCGATTGCCGCCGCCGAGGTGGGGCTCTCCTTCTTTGACTGGATGAAGTTCGGTTTCCCGGCAATGATCGTCTTACTGCCAGTCGCTATTGCGATTCTTTACCTCGTGTTCAGGCCGGAACTTAAGGGGACCTTTGAAACGAACACTGAACAGGTCGATTGGGATAAAGGCAAAGTTGTCACCCTGGCTATTTTTGCGCTTACCGTATTCTTCTGGATTTTCAGCGGACCCATTAACGACCTGCTGGGCGGTTTTAAATCCTTCGATACCATTGTGGCTTTAGGCGCCATTATATTAGTCAATTTCGCCCGGGTGGTTCACTGGAAGGATATAGAAAAAACGGCTGACTGGGGCGTGCTGTTATTATTCGGCGGCGGTATCTGCTTAAGTAATGTGTTGAAAGAGACCGGCACCAGCTTGTTCCTGGCAAACCAGATTAGCGGGATGGTGGCTCATATGGGGATATTTATTATTATCCTGGTGATTGCAACATTCGTGGTGTTTCTGACCGAGTTTGCCAGTAATACGGCCAGCGCCGCTTTGCTTATTCCCGTATTTGCCTCAGTGGCCGAAGCGTTCGGCATGTCGCCTGTGATTCTGTCGGTATTGATTGCCATTGCGGCTTCATGCGCTTTTATGCTGCCCGTGGCGACGCCGCCAAACGCTATCGTTTTCGCCACCGGCCATATCAAGCAGCAGGAGATGATGCGCGCCGGCCTGTTTTTGAATATTGCCTGTATCGTCGTTTTGACCGGATTTAGCATGTTATTTTGGATGTAACTTAAACGCAGCGCGGCGGTCATTGCTGGCCGCCGTGTCGGGATTACTCTCTTTGAGCGACAGGCGGGGCGCGCTCTTGCAATCGGCGGCATCGCCAGTATAAAGCGATGCCGGGCATGATCTAGGGCAGCGTAAAAGTGACCGTTGCCGCCGCGCTCCATGCGCCTGATGAGGTCTGATTTAACGCTTTCCACTGTGCCGTCAACGACTGTGGCGTTTGCACGGTATGGGTATAGGTTGCCCCTGAACAGACATTGGTGTTGGTATTGTCGCGCATTATTCGAAAATCGATTTGCCCTGTTGTCGCGCAGGTCCAGGATTCAATAACGTTAAAGTTTTCTGATGCGCCAAACTTGCGGGTTAAATTGCCCTGCCCGGTTACGGTAAGCGGCTGTTCCATATAGGTGGTGCGCCACGCGGAGATAGTTCCGGTGTTGAATACCGTGCTGGGGAGAATTTCTATCGCAGCAATATTGCGTATATTAACGGCGATAGTATTGGTGATAGGTAAGGCCGGTGAATAACTGATCGTCGGGGCGTAGGCGGGTCGTTTGCCTGAAGGCACCAGTATAAAAGAATGGCTGATTGTCGATCCACTGGCCAAAGATGTAAGGGCGCCTTGCGTTACAGTGCAGTAAAGAAAGACACTTGGTGGCGTTGCGGCAGAAAGTGTAGCCTGCAGATTTGTATCGTAGGAGGATGATGATGGCATTGTCGTGAAAGTCTGACGTGGGTAAGTAAGCGTTGTTACACCGACATTTGCTGAATCTGGACGGGTCAAGGATCGAGTGCTTTGTGACCCATTATTATTAGATTTCAATTGAACGAAAGTACCAAACGAACTTATAACGTATGGTTCATTCCCCGAACCGAAAAAAGATTTACATGTGGCACCTTTGCCCATGCGTATATCGTAATTGACCTTAAAGGTGAAGCAGCCGTTTATGGTAAGAGATGCACCGCTGGCGGTTGCAGTACAGGTTCCCCTGGCATTAATTGAGGCGGCGGCAGCTGTGGCGACAGTGTTACTTGTCATGCTATAAGTATGCGATCCCCAGTAAATCAGCCCATTTTCTTGAACATAATTACCACTACCGATGGCGGGTGCCCAAAAAACTTTTTCACCGTCAGGGATTACCGACGCGCTGGCCGTAACGGTCTTTGGCGTCAGCGTGACGGTTATCGGATCGGTAGTATAAGCGCCGGTTACTGGATCAAACGATCCGCTTTTAACCTCGGGGGTGACGGTGAGTGCCGTTACGGTAGTAACGAACATAAAAACAAACCACTTCATTCTATTCTTCCTCGTAAGGCGTGCTATTTACTTCGCCCAAGGGCGCAGAATTATTGACAGACGCTCGTCGCGCTCCATAGACCGGATGCGCCAGAGGGTTTACGGGCGATATAATCAGCCTGACAGGTGGTTTCCTGCCCCTGACCGTTGCCCCACTGCACAAGCAGAGTTCCTTTTTGCGGTAAACCGCTCAGGAATACTTCCCCACCGTCACCGACAATAGAGGTGTTTCCCTCTGTTTTAAGCAGCGATACCACCGCCCCAAAGGGGATTGGTTTGCCGCCGGGCAGCGTTAACGTCATCAGGACGCGGTGGCCAATGGCCGTTTTATACTCTGCTCTGACGAGTGCCCCGCGGGTGGGGACAACTTTACTGGTCATATAGGTGATATCGGTATCGTCCCGCAGGGTCTTGCTATTCAGGCTAATATCATTGCGGCGGTACGGGGTCAGGTAAGGAACAACCGCATAGCCGCGGCTGTCCGTAGTGATGCCGCTATAGTTATTGATACCGACGCCTTCGGCATCCGGTGCTTTTACCAAGCCAATGGTTTCACCTAAGGGTTGTGACAGGGTGATACCATTTTCATGAACGACGAGCCCGCCGGCGATGCCGTACCCCAATTGCCGGGTATCACGGCTGTGGCTGTAAGAACCATTTACCGTTCCATAGCTTGTCTGCCAGTTGGCATTTGCTCCTACCAGTTGTTCGTTATGGCTGGAGTGAGTGGCGTTGATGCCCCAGTCAAGGCTGCCATCATCAAATGCCGAGCCGTTGAGCCTCAGGTTATGGCTGGTCCCGTTTCCACTCGTCCGGGTTGTGCCATAGGAGGCGTAAGTCTGGGGCAGAAACTTATCCAGAGGCACATTAATTTCAAAAGAGACAACATTATCCTGATCGGCATGGCCATACAGGCCGGTGTTGCGGTTCCAGGAGTAGTTCAAACTGATGCCAATGGCGTTGAAGTTTTTGTAGTACCCCAGGTTCGCCGACAGGCTGTTACGTTTGTTATGCCAGTAATCCTCACTGATCAAGGAGGCATTAAACGCGCCAAAATTGGCGCCAAGATCCTGATTCACCGACAGCTCAGCCCGGTTACGACGGCGGTCAGTAACATATGATGGAATGTTACTATCGCTTCTGTAGGTGCCGAGCGTCTCCTCCAGCGAGCGAAATCCGGAGGTTGAATAGCGATAACCGGCGATGGTGAAGTTTGTTCCCGTTTGCAGGAAATTTTTGCTATAGCGCACCCGTAGCGACTGACCCTGTTGCCTGCCCGTATCCGTCGGCGCTGACACCGAGTGGATGACATCGGCTGAAAAAGCGCCCCATGCGCCGATGGTCTTGCCCACGCCCAGAGCGTAAGACTGGTATTTGCTGCCTGCGTTTTGCACCCCACCGTACAGCGTAAAACCGAGCGGGAGACCATAAATACCGGTTCCCTGCACAAACAGATTTTTTTCCGTTTGCGGATCATAGGCGCGAAACTGACCGCCCGTTACGCTATAACGAAATTTCCCTTCGCGCTGCAGCACAGGCAAAGAGGCATAGGGGATAATCAAATGTTGTTCGCTTCCATCCGCTTCTTTAATCGTGACGTCAAGATCGCCTGCCCCGCCTGTAGAGGCGAGATCCGTTATTTCAAATGCTCCCGGCGCCACTTTGGTTTCATAAACCACGTATCCGTTCTGGCGTATGGTGACAAGGGCATTACTGCGGGCAATCCCCCGCACTACAGGCGCATAGTTGCGTACGCTGGAAGGCAGCATGTCATCATCTGAGGCTAGTTGAACACCGCGGAACGGTACGCTATCGAAGACATCAGAAGGGGCGGAACTGTCACCTAACGTCAGTTGGCTTCGCAAAGAGATAATATTCCGCTGAAGATAGCTGTAGACGTTGTCCCATTTACTTCCACTCTGATTACTATGCTCAAAGGTGGTGTAGTTGCGCAGACGCCACGGCCCGATGTTTATTCCCGGCCGCAGGTTGAGGTACGTACTTTTATAGGTATCAGCACCGTTATACTGGCTCTGATAACTGTTCATGCTGTAATTGAGTAACACGGCAGGAATCCCCTCATCCCATAGCTCGACGGGCACTTCATCCTGACTGCGTGCCTTTAATGCAGCGTGGGGAATGCTCAGGTTTAGCCGCTGTCGGTTAAACTGAAAGTCAGTAAACGCGTCTGGAATAGCGTCCAGCTTAATGCATTCGCTGTTACTGTCCTGCAGCTCTGGAAACGGGGCGGTATTAATCCCCCACTGGGTGAGTTCCTCCAGGGTAACGCAGGGTTCCAGCTTGCCATCAGCAGTTTTCGAGAACATCACGTCACGGGCCTCGGCGGTCACCATCTCATTATTCACTGAGATATCGACCCGGTATTTTCCCGCAGGCTGACCATTGGCGACTTCAAAGACCGAGAGGTCGGTTGTACGCTCTGAAACACCATCCCGAACCTCAAGCAAGGCAGGATTAAAATACTCATCCGCAAAAGATTTATCAGGAACATTCAGAAGCTTAATGATAATCAAAAGGTATGTATATTTCGCAGTGAAATTTATCTGTCGCAAAATTCCATACCTGTTATACAAAAACATCGGTGAGAATTAATATGTGGCGTGAAACTCTTTGCCACTCGTTCCGTAGTCATTAATTATTTTCCAGTCAACACTATTGCTGGCCGCACCGGATGGAATAGTAATTAACAGCTCTGATTTGGGCGCTACATAGGTTTGTTCAGGGAGCACAGGCTTAAACATCTGACCTCCTACCTTGATCATCCCAAAGTTCATATAAAACGGCGTTGGGTTAGTAACCTGAATCTGATTACCTACTCTTTTCCAGCTAAGCAGGCTGGCGCTTTCTTCCGGTATACTCTTAATTGATGCGGGGCGGTAAATAAATTTCAGCCTTTTTTTAATCGCCAGCTGTAAAGTGTTTTCGCGCATGTCCTCTTTTTTAATTGACGGGATGCTTTTAATATTGAGCCAGAATAAAGATTCGCGATCATCCGGGAGTCGTTCGCCGCTGTAAATAGCGCGTAAGGTATTATCCTGCCCTGGTTCCAGGCGAAACAATGGTGGCGTGATCGTAAATGGAGCTTTAGATTTGTCATGCTCCCCCCGGTCTACCCAGGACTGAATAAGTACCGGAATCCCTTTGTTTGAGTTACTGACAGTAATGGAAGCCTCTTTTTCATTGCCGTTAAAAACCAGACGAGTGCCACCGACAGAAACAGCTGCAACGCTGCTAGTGCTAACTGAGACTGAAGCCAAAAATAAAGATAAAAAAAGGAACGCTTTCATGAATACTCCACTAACGGGGGCGCTGGCACCCCCGCCATATTACATATTTACATATAAGAGATATTTACCTGGGCTACGGCGTTAGCCTGGCCCGCGGTGACAGCGGCTGAGGTACTGATATAATTAGCCGTAAAGTTGAGCTGCTGCGTAGCGGCAGATGTCAACGCAATACCAGAATCGGCGGAGTTAATATCGATATTGGTGCCGTCAGCCTTTTTGATATTAATCGATACACCGGTTGCGCCACCGCCGGTCAGTGCCAGGTCGCCTGCCGCATCCGCTGCGCCTGAAAAGGTAACCAGCGCGGCAGTCGGACCACCTGATGCCGGACAACCCGATAAGTTAATGGAAAAAGGAACCGGGAGGGTCGTCGTTCCCACAGTCGGGAATTGCGCGATACCGAATGTGCCGAGCTGAACGTTTACAGTATTATTCGAGGTAGCTACGCTACAGGCTTCCTGAAGAATGGTTCCGCTGAAGTTAACGGTGGCATCTGCAGCCAGTGCCTGAGATGCAGACACAGATAACAGACCAAATGCAAACGCAACTGCTGATAATTTTTTCATACATCATTATCCTTAATATAAGCAACCGAAGTCATTCGGCGCATATTGCTATAAAGTTTCACAGAGCCATATCACATGAATGGCCTTGGGTAACAACATAACGATCCCGTTATTTCTATGCACCTGAAAACGTCTTATTAAGAATGTTTGATCGTTCATAATTTACGCCTGGAAAAATCCCTC
>OKHR01000086.1_pt1 | contig 11230 bp, 14 predicted proteins | sample 1610091 | NCBI WGS metagenome assembly OKHR01 (sample SAMN04436620, study PRJEB24849) | human gut metagenome | biome: human gut; feature: NICU; material: stool | host: Homo sapiens | place: USA: Saint Louis, MO | collected 2010-01-27 | reverse complement strand
GACACTCTCGCGCATGAGATAGTGATATGGTTGGATAATCGCCAATCGTCAGCTGTACGGCCTTCCCGTTCCATCTGTAACGATAAAAGAATGTTATACTGCCGGAAGTAGACAACCTGACATTCAAGCCGTGAGCGTCTGAAATGACCTCAATTTTGTCTCTTTTTTTGCCAAGAGATTTCCTAAGTTTTGTGTCGGTAGGCCATGTGTACATCCGGGAAGATGATATACACATCAGTGTGCACATTATACGTAAATTGATAACCTTCAAATTAATGCAAAATAAAGAATCTTAAAGCACAAAATGGCAGTAACGTGTTGCTGGTATTGAAGAATTTAAATAGACATCAATCATGACTAACAAACATAAAACAGGTTCATATGCCCTACGATAGCGTCTATCTGGAGAAGCGCCCGCCGGGTGCGCTGCGCACCGTTTGGCGAAAATTCTATGGCGATACTACCGCTATGATCGGCCTGTACGGCTGCGCGGCGCTGGTGCTACTGTGCGTTTTCGGCAGCTGGTTCGCGCCTTACGGTATCGATCAGCAGTTCCTTGGCTATCAACTGCTGCCGCCGTCATGGTCGCGCTACGGCGAAGTCTCGTTCTTCCTTGGTACCGACGATCTGGGCCGCGACGTTCTTAGCCGCCTGCTGAGCGGCGCGGCGCCAACGGTCGGCGGCGCGTTTGTGGTGACGCTGGGCGCTACCCTACTGGGTCTGGTGCTTGGTGTGATTGCCGGTGCGACCCACGGCCTGCGCTCGGCGGTAATGAACCATATTCTTGATACCCTGCTGTCGATCCCGTCACTGCTGCTGGCCATCATCGTGGTCGCCTTCGCCGGACCTCACCTCAGCCACGCGATGTTCGCCGTCTGGCTGGCGCTTCTGCCGCGCATGGTACGCTCGGTTTACAGCATGGTGCACGACGAGCTGGAAAAAGAGTATGTTATCGCCGCCCGCCTTGACGGAGCGTCAACCCTGAATATTTTATGGTTCGCGGTGTTGCCAAATATTACCTCTGGGCTGGTTACGGAGATCACCCGAGCGCTCTCGATGGCGATTCTGGATATCGCAGCGCTGGGTTTCCTCGACCTAGGCGCTCAGCTACCTTCCCCGGAGTGGGGAGCGATGCTCGGCGCCGCGCTGGAGCTGATTTACGTTTCGCCGTGGACGGTGATGCTGCCGGGCGCGGCCATTATGATTAGCGTCCTGCTGGTTAACCTGCTGGGCGACGGGATCCGCCGCGCAATTATCGCCGGGGTGGAATAATGCCGTTACTCGATATCCGAAATTTAACCATTGAATTCAAAACCAACGAAGGTTGGGTGAAAGCCGTCGATCGCGTCAGCCTGACCCTCGCTGAGGGGGAAATTCGCGGCCTGGTCGGAGAATCCGGCTCGGGTAAAAGCTTAATTGCCTAAGCGATTTGCGGCGTCACCAAAGACAACTGGCGGGTGACCGCCGACCGTATGCGTTTCGACGATATCGATCTGCTGCGTCTCTCAGTGCGCGAACGGCGTAAACTGGTGGGCCACAACGTCTCGATGATTTTTCAGGAGCCGCAATCCTGTCTCGATCCTTCCGAACGTATCGGCGAACAACTCACGCAGAATATCCCCGGCTGGACCTTTAAAGGCCGCTGGTGGCAACGTTTTGGCTGGCGCAAGCGGCGCGCCATTGAGCTCTTGCACCGCGTGGGGATTAAAGACCATAAAGATGCGATGCGCAGCTTCCCCTACGAGCTGACGGATGGTGAGTGTCAGAAGGTCATGATCGCCATCGCACTGGCTAACCAGCCGCGGCTGCTGATCGCCGATGAACCGACTAACGCCATGGAGCCGACAACACAGGCGCAAATCATCCGCCTGCTGACGCGGCTGAACCAAAACAACAACACCACGATTTTGTTGATCAGTCACGATATGCAGATGCTCAGTAAATGGGCGGACAAAATTAACGTCATGTACTGCGGGCAGACGGTGGAAACCGCGCCGAGCGAGGAGCTGGTGACGATTCCTCATCATCCCTATACCCAGGCGCTGATTCGGGCGATTCCCGATTTCGGCAGCGCCATGCCGCACAAAAGTCGGCTCAATACCTTGCCGGGCGCTATTCCGCTGCTCGAACAGCTGCCTATCGGCTGCCGGCTCGGGCCGCGCTGCCCTTACGCCCAGCGTGAATGTATCGAAACGCCCCGGCTGGTGGGCGCGCGCAACCACCTCTATGCCTGTCACTTCCCGCTGAACATGGAGAAAGAGTGAAATGGTCGAAACATTGCTTGAAGTACGCAATCTGAGTAAGACCTTTCGCTACCGCACCGGCTGGTTTCACCGGCAAACGGTAGAGGCGGTTAAGCCGTTAAGCTTTACCCTGCGCGAGCGCCAGACTCTGGCGATTATCGGCGAAAACGGCTCCGGCAAATCGACGCTGGCGAAAATGCTAGCCGGGATGGTCGAACCCAGCACAGGCGAACTGCTGATTGATGACCATCCGCTGGCGTTTGGAGATTTCTCTTTCCGCAGCCAGAAGATTCGCATGATTTTTCAGGATCCGTCGACCTCGCTCAATCCACGGCAGCGAATTTCGCAAATCCTCGATTTCCCTCTGCGTCTCAATACCGACCTCGAACCCGAGGCGCGGCAGAAGCAGATTATCGAAACGTTACGCATGGTTGGTCTGCTGCCTGACCACGTCAGCTATTATCCGCATATGCTGGCACCGGGCCAAAAACAGCGTCTGGGCCTGGCGCGGGCGCTGATCCTGCGCCCGAAAGTGATCGTCTGCGATGAAGCGCTGGCGTCGCTGGATATGTCAATGCGCTCTCAACTGATTAACCTGATGCTGGAGCTGCAGGAAAAACAGGGTATCTCCTACATTTACGTTACCCAGCATTTGGGCATGATGAAGCACATCAGCGATCAGGTGCTGGTGATGCACCAGGGTGAAGTGGTCGAACGCGGCAGCACCGCCGACGTACTGGCCTCTCCGCTGCACGATCTGACAAAACGTCTGATTGCCGGCCATTTCGGCGAGGCGCTGACCGCCGATGCCTGGCGTAAAGACGGTAAATAATCCGAGGCGAAAATTGCGATGATTGTTCCGGTTCAGTTTTCTACCCTGCCGGTCACGCCGTGGAAAAACGGCGGTGGGGAAACGCGTGAAATTGTCAGCGTTGCCTCGCCAGATGCGCCGTTTCTCTGGCGCGCCAGTATCGCTACGCTGGAAAAGGATGGCCCGTTTTCTCCTTTTCCCGGCGTTGACCGGGGCATCACCCTTCTTGAGGGCCAGCCGCTGTGGCTACGGGGCGACAATATTGCTCAGCGCCTGATGCTCTGGCAGCCATGGGCTTTTGCCGGCGAATGGCCTCTTGCCAGCGAAGGCATTAGCGGACGCGGTCTCGATTTCAATATTATGACCCAGCGCGCGCGTGCCGCCTCGCGGGTTATCGTCGTCGCTGAACCGCAGCGGCCCGGCGCGGAGGGTATCGCATGGGTTCTGCGGGGACACTGGCGGATGGCGGATACGATTTACCAGGCCGGCTCGGGGATCTGGTGGCAGAATCAACCGCCTGGCGAGCTGATCCCGCACTCTGAGGACGCCCGGCTTTTACTGGCGGAAATCGAGCGCCGCTAACCCCAGATCGCCGCAATATCAGATGGTATACTCTTGTACGCACGGTAGCCAAAGCGCGCCAGACCGTGGCAAATGGCAGAAAAATATCGTGACACAAGGGGTCGTCAGTGGGATATAATTCCCGGCTAAATTTGAGTTATTTTGAAATAACAACGCTAACCAGATGATTGTTAAAGTAAAAATACGCAATAACGATAAGGATTAAAAGCTATGGGTTTTCTTTCCGGTAAGCGCATTCTGTTGACTGGCCTTGCCAGCAAACTGTCCATCGCCTGGGGCATCGCACAAGCAATGCACCGTGAAGGGGCTGAACTGGCGTTCACCTATCAGAACGAAAAACTGAAAGGTCGTGTGGAAGAATTTGCCGCCGCGCTGGGTTCTAACATTGTCCTGCCGTGCGATGTGGCGGAAGACGAGAGCATCGAGTCTCTGTTCACCGAGCTGGCAAAAGTATGGCCTAAGTTTGACGGTTTCGTACACTCTATCGGCTATGCTCCGGCAGATCAGCTGGACGGCGACTACGTTAATGCGGTTACCCGCGACGGTTTCAAAATCGCTCACGATATCAGCGCCTACAGCTTTGTGGCGATGGCGAAAGCCTGCCGCGGTATGCTGAACCCGGGCTCCGCCCTGCTGACGCTCTCCTACCTGGGCGCAGAGCGCGCCATCCCGAACTACAACGTGATGGGTCTGGCGAAAGCCTCCCTCGAAGCTAACGTCCGCTACATGGCTAACGCCATGGGTCCGGAAGGCGTGCGCGTTAACGCCATCTCTGCCGGTCCAATCCGTACCCTGGCGGCTTCCGGTATCAAAGATTTCCGTAAAATGCTGGCGCACTGCGAAGCGGTCACTCCGATCCGTCGCACCGTCACCACTGAAGACGTGGGTAACAGCGCAGCATTCCTGTGCTCCGACCTGTCTGCCGGCATCTCCGGCGAAGTCGTTCACGTTGACGGCGGCTTCAACATCGCCGCCATGAACGAGCTGGAAATCAAATAAGTTGTTCACCCTCCTTACGTCCGTGAGGAGGGGTCTTTTCTGCATATTTACCCTTCTGTTATTCCAATCCGCTATTTGTTAGCACGTATCAATATTTTCTCCTGCACCAGGGTTAAGCCAGGATAGTTCCGCATAGCATGACCGCGAAACGGCGGTTTGCCACATACCGAACAAGGAACGCCCATGGAGCAACGCCGCGTTTACGGCAAAAACCACTGGTATCATGAGACCCAGTCAACAATCTGCCCGGTGGATGTATTGCCGCTCGTCCCTGAAGCCGCCCATGTCGAAGATCGTTTTCTCCTCGATCTCACGCTACCTGAAGATCTGCTTAAGGCGCATGCGCGCTGGCTGGCACCCGCCAGACGGCTGGCTGATGCCCTGTTTCCTGCTTCTGTGAGCGTAAATCGTCTACAGACATTTAGCGCCTATGACCGGCTTAGCACGGCGCTGACCGTCGCCCAGGTTTATGGCGTTCAGCGGCTATGCAATCACTACGCAGCCCGCCTGGCGCCGCTTCCCGGCCCGGACTCCTCGCGTGAAAGCAATCGACGCCTGGCGCAAATTACCCAATACGCCCGCCAGCTGGCGAGCTCTCCTTCACTGATCAACGCGCTCTCCCGCAGCCAGCTTGACGAAGTCGGCCTGACCAGTCGCGACATTATTCTTATCAATCAGATTATTGGCTTTATCGGCTTCCAGGCGCGCGCTATCGCCGCCTTTCACGCCGCGCTGGGTTACCCGGTGCGCTGGATCCCCGGGATGCCGCAGCAGGAAGATGCGCCAGAGGCGCTTTTCATTGCCCGAGAGAGCGACTGGCGGCCCGGACTCGACGACTCAGATTTACGCTATGCCGATGATGAGCGTCAGTCGCTGCTGGCAAAATGGCAAAAGTATCCCGGCCTGTTTGAACTGGCGCCGCTGCTGGCGACCCAGGAACCGCCGCTGGATCTGCAGGAACTGCTCCTGAGCCACCTCAGCGATCAGCCGCCGTTCGCCGCTCAGGTGGCGCTGATCGCAGCGCGGATTAACGGCAGCATCAGCTGCTTCAATGCCTGGGCCTCGCGATGTCCGGATTTTGCCGATGCTTTACGCGGTATCGTTCCTGACGCGCAGTCGCGCAGAGAAGAGCATGTCATCGAGCACCGGCTTTTACAGTCCATACAGCTTTTAACCCGCTCCCCTGACCGTTTTAGCGCCGCCCACCTAAGCCCATTGACGGAATGCGGGCTTTCCCGCACCGCCGCCATCGATCTTCTCGCCTGGTGCGGGCTATGCGGTTGGATGAATCGTCTGAAAATCGCCCTCGGCAATGGATGTCAGCAGACGTAAAATGCTGAAACAGCGCTTGCTGCGGCAGGCATATTCGCGTAAAAATGTCAGCCGCTCTTTTAGCCACGAAAATAAGAAATTATGTTTCAGGACAACCCGCTGCTAGCGCAGCGTAAACAGCAACTGCATTCCCAGACTCCGCGCGTTGATGGGGTCGTTAAAGGGACGGAAAAAGGGTTTGGCTTCCTCGAAGTCGACTCTCAGAAAAGCTATTTCATTCCGCCGCCGCAAATGAAAAAAGTCATGCATGGCGATCGTATTATTGCCGTGGTCAATACTGAAAAAGAACGCGAAAGCGCTGAGCCGGAAGAACTGGTTGAGCCGTTCCTGACGCGTTTTGTCGGCAAAGTTCATAAGAAAGACGACCGTCTTTCCATCGTTCCTGACCATCCGCTGCTGAAAGATGCCATTCCCTGCCGCGCTGCTCGCGGCGTAGAGCATGATTTTAAAGAGGGTGACTGGGCCGTTGCCGAAATGCGCCGTCATCCGCTGAAAGGTGACCGCGGTTTCTACGCTGAGCTCACCCAGTACATTACCTTCGGCGACGATCATTTCGCACCATGGTGGGTCACCCTGGCGCGCCATAATCTGGAAAAAGAAGCGCCGAATGGGGTAGCGACCGAGATGCTTGATGAGGGTCTGGAACGCCGCGATTTAACGGCGCTGACTTTCGTGACCATCGACAGCGCCAGCACCGAAGATATGGACGATGCGCTGTACGCCGAGCTGGCCGCTGACGGTAAGCTGCACCTGACTGTCGCCATCGCCGATCCAACCGCCTGGATTGCCGAAGGCAGCAAGCTGGACAATACGGCAAAAATTCGCGCCTTTACCAACTATCTGCCGGGCTTCAACATTCCGATGCTGCCGCGCGAACTCTCTGATGACCTCTGCTCCCTGCGCCCCAACGAAGTTCGTCCGGTTCTGGCCTGCCGTATGATCCTGGCTGCTGACGGGGCCATCGAAGACAATATTCAGTTCTTCGCGGCGACCATCGAATCGAAAGCGAAGCTGGCCTACGATGATGTGTCCGACTGGCTGGAAAATAACGGCGGCTGGCAGCCGGAGAGCGAGATAATCGCGCAGCAAATTAACCTGCTGCACGATGCCTGCCTGCGCCGTAGCGAATGGCGCAAAAACCACGCGCTGGTGTTCAAGGACCGTCCGGATTATCGCTTTGTGCTGGGCGAAAAAGGCGAAGTGCTGGATATCGTTGCCGAACCGCGTCGTATCGCTAATCGCATCGTTGAAGAGTCGATGATTGCCGCCAACATCTGCGCCGCCCGCGTGCTGCGCGATAAGCTCGGTTTCGGCGTGTATAACGTACATACCGGATTCGATCCGGCCAATACCGAGCAGCTCGCGGCCTTGCTGAAAACCCACGATGTTCACGTTGATCCGGTGGAAGTACTGACGCTGGAGGGCTTCTGTAAGCTGCGTCGCGAACTGGACGCGCAGCCGTCCGGTTTCCTCGACAGCCGTATTCGCCGTTTCCAGTCCTTTGCCGAAATCAGCACCGAGCCGGGCCCGCACTTTGGCCTGGGTCTGGAAGCCTATGCAACCTGGACCTCCCCGATCCGTAAGTACGGCGATATGATCAATCATCGTCTGCTGAAAGCGATTATCAAAGGGGAAACCATCTCTCGTCCGCAGGATGACGTTGCGGTGCAAATGGCGGAACGTCGCCGCCTCAACCGCATGGAGGAGAGCGACGTCGGCGCCTGGCTGTAAGCACGTTATCTGAAGCCGCCGGCCGGCACTAATACTCGCTTTGCTGCTGAAATTATCGATGTCAGCCGCGGCGGTATGCGTGTGCGACTGGTTGATAACGGCGCAGTTGCCTTTATCCCGGCCCCATTCCTCCACGCCGTACGCGATGAGCTGGTTTGCAGCCAGGAAAGCGGTACCGTGCAAATTAAAGGCGAGGTCGTGTATAAGGTGACGGATGTTATCGATGTCACGATTGCCGAAGTCCGCATGGAAACCCGTAGCGTGATTGCGCGCCCTGCCGCCTGATAGACTGTTCAATGCGGCTCCCTTACCCGGAGCCGCGTTTTAGCCCTTCCCGTAGGTGTTCCGCGCGTTGTCCGCTAATTATCGTCGATGAGTAAAGTTGTGCGTTTTTTTCGCTTCTCTTTTTCATCCGTTTTTAGCATCATTGATTTTATTCACATTTGTAACCAGGATAACGCCATGTCAGATCTGAATGCTCGCCTGCTCGCCCAACGTATCGATACCGTGCTGGATATTCTGGTTGCCGGGGATTATCACTCCGCGATCCATAACCTCGAAATTCTGAAAGCTGAACTTCAGGCGCTTTCGAACGACGAACAGGAAAACAAACCCGGCCAGCCTAAGGCCCCGTGGGAAATTTGATAATCTACACCGCCGCAATCGGGCATCCTGGCCCGATCGCTCGCCCAAACAGCCCTTAACTGCGAAGTTGCTATGAACGCCCGACAACAAAGTATTTTGCAAATGGTCATCGATAAAGGCCGTATGAGCGTGGCCGATCTCGCGAAAATGACCGGTGTCTCTGAAGTCACCATTCGCCAGGATTTAAACTCATTAGAAAAGCAGAGCTACCTGCGACGTACCCACGGCTTCGCCGTTCCGCTGGACAGCGAAGATGTGGAAACCCGCATGATGACCCATTTCGCCATTAAGCGAGAGCTGGCTGCGCGGGCCGCTACGCTCGTCTCCTCCGGGGAAACGGTATTTATCGAAAACGGCAGCTGCAACGCCCTGCTCGCCCGTACGCTCGCCGAGCGCGGCGATATCACTATCATCACCGTCAGCAGCTATATCGCTCACCTACTGAAAGAGACGCCCGGAGAAGTGATCCTGCTGGGTGGAATCTACCAGAAGCGCAGCGAAAGCATGGTTGGTCCTCTCACGCGGCAGTTTATTCAGCAGGTTCACTTCAGCAAGGCCTTTATCGGCATCGACGGCTGGCAGGCCGAAACCGGATTTACCGGACGAGATATGATGCGCGCCGATGTGGTGAACGCGGTGCTTGAAAAGGGCTGTGAGGCGATTGTGCTGAGCGATAGCTCGAAGTTCAACGTTGTGCACCCATATCCGCTCGGGCCGATCGGCCGATTCAACCGCATTATTACCGACGACAATCTAAACGATGCCGTGCATAACCAGTTAACGCAGTGCGGCTTAACCGTAAATATCGTCAACCATCCCTGATCGTTCTCCCTGCTTTGCCTTTAGTATGCCGGGCCGTACCCGGCATAGCTCTCGTCTGAGACTTATCTGACCGCTGAATTCAGACTTTTTACCTGCCTGAAAAATTTATTGAAAGTAGAATTAATGTTAGCGATATAACAGGAAGTAACTATCACCTGCGTGAATAGAGCAACACCTGCGCAACTAAAGCTTCATGGAATACTCCCCGAGCTGGCGTAACAAGCTATGCTTAAGGGAAGTTGTATCCATGAATAGATTATTCAGGAGAAAAAAAATGATGACTTCAATGAACAAAAAAATGGCCGCTGTGGTTCTGGCCGTCACTGTTGCAATGTCTCTGAGCGCTTGTTCGAACTGGTCTAAACGCGATCGTAATACCGCTATCGGCGCAGGCGCCGGTGCGCTCGGTGGCGCGGTGCTTACCGATGGCAGCACCCTGGGTACCCTGGGCGGCGCGGCAGTCGGCGGTATTATTGGCCACCAGGTAGGTAAATAATTTAACCGCAAGCAATTAAATTAAAGTTTATATTAGCTGACCAGTACACCAGCAAAAAATTGAAGGCCACGATAATTATCGTGGCCTTATTATTGATTAACCGCCAGCCAGCTTAACCTTCATTCCTTTGGCTTCAAGAAGCGTTTTTAGCAGCTCGCGCTTATCGCCCAGAATCTCAATCACACCGACCTTTACAGACCCACAGCAGCCGCATTTCTTTTTCAGCTCGGCGGCAAGTTTAGCCAGCGCTTCATCATTTTCATCAATCCCACTAATCAGGCAGACGCCCTTACCCTTACGACCGCTTGTCTGCCGCTGGATGCGCACGATACCGTCCCCTTTCGGGCGCGCATGTACCGGTTTAGGTTCATCAATACGACCGCTGTCCGTTGAGTACACCAGTCGGCTATTGGAATCGCTCATCATGCCTCCTTATTCAACGATGCGTTGATGCTGCGCAGCGTAGCGGCAGGATCGGCAGACTGAGTGACCGGGCGACCAATGACCATATAATCCACGCCAGCTGCCTGCGCCTGCTCCGGCGTCATAATTCGCCGCTGGTCGCCGGCGTCGCTGCCTTGTGGACGAATGCCCGGCGTCACCAGCCTGAACGCCTGGCCCCGTTCTTGTTTAAAGCGAACCGCTTCCTGCGCCGAGCAGACCACGCCATCCAGACCGCAGCGCTGGGTCAGCTCCGCCAGCTTCGCGGCGTAGTCGGCTGGAGAAAGCGTAATCCCCAGATCCTGTAGATCGCTGGCTTCCATGCTGGTTAGCACGGTGACGGCAATTAACAGCGGGGCGTCTTTGCCGAAAGGTTGCAAGGCTTCACGTGCGGCGGTCATCATACGCGCCCCCCCGGAAGCGTGAACGTTGACCATCCAGACGCCGAGCTCAGCCGCTGCGGCGACCGCGCGGGCGGTGGTATTCGGAATATCGTGAAATTTTAGATCGAGAAAGACCTCGAAACCGCGCTGATGCAGGTCGCGAACAAACTGCGGCCCCAGTAGAGTAAACATCTCTTTACCCACCTTCAGGCGACAGTCGCGCGGGTCGATACGGTCGACAAACGCCAGCGCTTTATCACGGTTATCATAATCAAGAGCAACGACGACGGGAGAAGATGTGACAACGCGGGAAGAAGATGTAGCAGTAGACGTCATGACCGGACCTTAATTGTTGATGAGCGCCGGTTCGGCGCAAAAAAGGTAAACGGGCAGCATTCTACCTGCGATAAGGCAAAAATAACAGGCTGCATTTCCCTGTCTTCCGGACGATTCGGCTACCGTAGCCGGAGGAGATGATGAAGATAAATCCATTAGTATGTTGTAACTAAAGCGCGCGTTTTTTTAAATTTACTGCCCATCCAGGCCGCGAATTGGCTTAATGGTGGACCACGAGCGGCACGACGGGCAGTGCCAGTACAGCGTATGCGCGGTGAAACCACATTTTTGACAGCGGTAACGCGGCTTGCTGCGGACCTGTTCGCCCACCATCTGGCGCAGAACACCCAGGCTCTGCTTCGCCCGCCCCTCTTCGGCTTCATTAATATGGTAATCGATCAGTTTATGG
>OKHR01000076.1_pt1 | contig 12038 bp, 10 predicted proteins | sample 1610091 | NCBI WGS metagenome assembly OKHR01 (sample SAMN04436620, study PRJEB24849) | human gut metagenome | biome: human gut; feature: NICU; material: stool | host: Homo sapiens | place: USA: Saint Louis, MO | collected 2010-01-27 | reverse complement strand
CGGCTAAGCGCAGCGCGAGCCGGGTGAAACCACCAGGTTGCGGCTAACGCCTTACCCGGGCTACATAACTCACTCTATCCCTGGCTAAACTGGCGGAACAGCGCTTTACCTTTTAGCAGACGCAGCCCCAGCCAGCCGCCGCACAGCGACAGCAGTATCGCCCCGCACAGCGGCAGCATCACCCACAGCCGCCAGTCCGGAGACCACGGGAAGTCAAAGATTTTGCTTTGCAGCAGCGCCAGCGCAACCTCTGCGCCAATCGCCGCCACGACGCCGGATACCACGCCCAGCAGCGCGAACTCCGCCCACAGCGTGGTGCGCAGCAGAGACTTACCGGCACCCAGCGTGCGCCAGACCACCAGCTCCTGGTAGCGCTGACGCATCCCGACCTGTACCTGCGCCAGCAGCAGCAAAACGCCGCAGGCGGTGACCAGAATCACCATCACCTCAAGCGCGCGGCTTACCTGGGTCAGCACCTGGCCAATCTGTTGCAAAATCGCGCCGATATCCAGCAGGCTGACGGTGGGGAATTCGCGGTTGAGCTGCGTGAGCATCCCGTTGCCATTATCCCAGCGGAAGCTGGTCAGCCAGCTTTGCGGCTGGCCGTCGAGCGCCCCCTGCGGGAAGATAAAGAAGAAGTTCGGCCGCAGACTTTCCCAGTCGACTTTACGCACGCTGGACACCTTCGCGCTAAAGTCCTGAGTATCCCCGGTAAAGGTCACGCTATCGCCGAGCTTGACGCCCAGACGCTGCGCCAGCCCCTCTTCAATCGACACCTCACCCGCTTTTGGCGGCCAGCTACCGGCAACCAGCGGATTATGATCCGGACGCTCGCGGCTCCAGGTGAGGTTAAGCTCCCGGTTCAGGGCTTCATCTTTATTGCCCTCCGTTGCCTGGCCGTTAATTTGCGTCAGGCGGGCGCGCACGATGGGATAGAACTCGGTGGCGCGGGTCTGATGCTCGGCGAGGAAGGTTTTTACCGGCACCACCTGCTCCGGTGCGATGTTAATCAGGAAATAGTTAGGACTTTCCGGAGGCAGCTGCTGCTGCCAGCGGTCAAGCAGATCGCCGCGCAGCACCAGCAGCAGAGCCAGCAGCATAAACGACAGCGAAAAGGCCGCCAGCTGGCTCAGGGTCGACCACGGCTGGCGCAGCAGACGGTTCACCGCCAGGCGCAGCGGCAGCGCTTTTAACGTCAAACGCTTCAGTAACCACAGCACGCCCCATCCCGCCAGGCCGCACAGCAGCGCCAGCACTACGGCACCCGCCAGCACCGCCCACAGCAGGGGGCTGCCGCCAATCAGCAGCGCCAGCAGCGGCACCACCACCGCGCACACGATCGGGATGTAGAGCTTCAGCGGCCAGACGTTGGCGACGACGTCCTGGCGCAGCACCCGCAGCGGCAGCGTCGCCAGCAGCAGTCTATAAGGACGCAGCCCGACCAGCAGGGAAATCACCACCATCGCGCCGATCGCCCACAGCCACGGCCAGCCGCTCGCCGCCGGCAGCGCCGCCGGGAGCACCGGCTTAAGCATCGCCAGCAGAATATGCTCCAGCCCGACGCCCATCGCCCCGCCGGCGACCACCGCCAGCGCCAGCAGCATCAACCACTGGCCGACAATCAGTTTGCGCAGCTGCTCCCGTCCGGCGCCGAGGGTTTTGAGGATCGCCACCAGATCGTAACGACTGCGGCAGTAATGGCTCATCGCCACCGCCACCGCGGCGACCGCTAACAGCAGCGTTAACAGCGCCGACAGCAGCAAAAACTGCTGCGAACGTTGCAGCGATTTACCCAGCGCGCTGTCGTCCTGCTCTATGCCAATCCAGCGGTGCTCAGGCCCCAGCTTCGGCAGCAGCCACTTTTCGTAGTCCGCCAGCTGCTGCGGGGTTCCGGCATACTTATAGCGCCAGGAGACGCGGCTCCCGGGCTGCACCGCGCCGGTTTTCGCCACATCGGCGGTGTTCATCATCAGCCGCGGCGCCATCTGGAAAGGATTAAAACCGGCATCCGGCTCCTGTATTACCTCGCCGGCAATGCGCAGCGTGGCGTCGCCCACGTCGATGGTGTCGCCGGTTTTCAGATTCAGCAGCGCCATTAATCGCGGCGCCAGCAGCACGGTGCCGGCGCGCGGTTTCAGTCCGGGCGGCTGAGTTTGCAGCTGGCCATATAGCGGATAGGTGTCGTCAACCGCTTTGACATCCGCCAGCTGCGGCGTATCGCCGGAAAACGTCATGGTGGCAAAGCTCAGCTGCTCGCCGACGGTTAAACCAAGGCGGCGCGCTTCATCAATCCATGCGCCAGGGACGTCGCGCGAACTGCGCAGCGTGCGGTCGCCGGCCATAAATTCCCGGCTTTGCTGGCTAAGTCCTTTCTCCATGCGGTCGCTTATTGAGCCCAGCGCCAGCACGCAGGCCACCGCCAGGCTCAGCGCCAGCCAGACGATCAGCAGCGACGGCGAGCGCCATTCGCGCCAGAACCAGCGGGCAATCATGCTTCCTCCCGCAGCTGGCCATCAACCAGCCGCAGCCGTCGGTCGCAGCGCGCCGCCAGCAGCGGATCGTGGGTGACGAGGATCAGCGTGGTGCCGTGCTCACGGTTCAGCGAAAACAGCAGGTCGGCGATTTTATCCCCGGTGTGACGGTCGAGATTGCCGGCGGGTTCATCGGCAAACAGCAGCTCCGGGCGGCCGTTGAACGCGCGCGCCAGCGCGACCCGCTGCTGCTCGCCGCCGGAAAGCTGTACCGGCAGATGATGCCGGCGCTTACCCAGCCCCAGTTGCTCCAGCAGTGCCCGGGCGCTGCCGCGGCTCTGGCTATCGCTTTCGCCGCGCAGCAGCGCCGGAAGCTCGACATTTTCCAGCGCATTGAGGGTGGGGATCAGCATAAAAGATTGAAAAACAAAGCCGACGTGCTTAGCGCGCAGCTTAGCCCGCGCCTCTTCGTCCATCTGATGCAGCGGTTGTCCGAGCAGCGAAACCTCCCCGCTGCTGCCATCGTCCAGCCCGGCGAGGATCGCCAGCAGCGTCGATTTACCGGACCCCGACTCGCCAATCAGGGCGATGGTCTGCCCCTGTTTGACAACCAGCTCAACTCCGGTAAGGATGGAAAGCTGATGCTCACCCTGACCGACGGATTTCTTAAGATGATGAACTTCAAGTATGTTTTCCGCTGGCATTTGCCTTTCCTGTTTCTGGTCCTGTTTACCTGCCGCGCCATGGCGGCCGACACGCTGTTGGTTCTCGGCGACAGTCTGAGCGCCGGTTATCGTATGGCGGGCAATACCGCCTGGCCTGCGCTGCTAAACGATAAGTGGCAGACAAAAACGCCGGTAGTTAACGCCAGTATCAGCGGCGATACCTCGCAGCAGGGGCTGGCAAGGCTGCCGGCCCTGCTTAAGCAGCATCAGCCGCGCTGGGTGCTGGTTGAGCTCGGCGGTAATGACGGGCTACGCGGTTTCCCGCCTCAGCAGACGGAACAGACGCTGCGTACCATTATTGAGCATATCAAAGCGGCGAACGCCCAGCCGCTACTGATGCAAATTCGCCTGCCCGCCAACTATGGCCGCCGTTATAATGAAGCCTTTAGCGCTATTTATCCGGCACTGGCCAAAGAGTTTGATATTCCTCTGCTGCCCTTTTTTATGGAAGAGGTTTATCTGAAACCGCAGTGGATGCAGGATGATGGAATTCACCCGAATCGCGACGCACAGCCGTTTATTGCCGACTGGATGGCGACGCGCCTGGCTCCCTTAGTTAATCATGACTCCTGATAACAGCGAGTCATTTGCAGGTAAAGTTATGCAAAAATCGGTTTTAGTTACAGGATGTTCCAGCGGAATTGGTCTTGAAAGCGCCCTGGATTTAAAGCGCCAGGGCTTTAACGTGCTGGCCGCCTGCCGCAAAGCGGAAGATGTCGCACGGATGCAGGCGCTGGGGCTGACCGGTATTCTGCTGGATCTCGACGATCCGCAGAGCGTTGAACGCGCCGCCGCCGAGGTGATTGCCCTGACCGACAACCGTCTGTACGGCCTGTTTAACAATGCGGGCTACGGCGTCTACGGCCCGCTGCCGACCATCAGCCGCCGGCAGATGGAGCAGCAGTTTTCCGCCAACTTTTTTGGCGCTCATCAGCTAACGATGCTACTGCTTCCGGCCATGGAGCCGCACGGCGAAGGGCGTATCGTGATGACCTCATCGGTAATGGGGATTATCTCCAGCCCGGGCCGCGGCGCCTATGCCGCCAGCAAATATGCGCTGGAAGCCTGGTCCGATGCGCTGCGCATGGAGCTGCGCCACAGCGGCATTAAGGTCAGCCTGATTGCGCCGGGCCCCATCCGCACCCGCTTCACCAACAATGTCAACCAGACTCAGGCCGATAAGCCGGTGGAAAATCCCGGTATCGCCGCCCGCTTCACGCTCGGACCGGAAGCGGTGGTGGAAAAAGTGCGTCACGCTTTTGTCAGCGATAAACCGAAACTACGCTATCCGGAAACCCTGGTGACGCACGCGGTCGCCTTGCTTAAGCGGCTGCTGCCGACCCGCGCGATGGACAAAGTTATCCAGGGCTGAGTTGAAGCACCTGCCGCCGTCCCCATATATCTATACAAATATCGATTAAAGAGACTTGCTCATGTCCGCACAGAATATCGTCAATATTACCGAAGCTAATCTACACCAGACGCTGCAGCAATCCGCGACAACGCCGGTGCTGTTTTATTTCTGGTCCGCGCGCAGCCAGCATTGCGAGCAGCTGACGCCGGTACTGGAGAGCCTCGCCGCCCAGTACAACGGCCTGTTTACCCTCGCTAAAGTTGACTGCGATGCCGAACAAATGCTGGCTTCGCAGTTTGGCCTGCGCGCTATCCCTACGGTTTACCTGTTCCAGAACGGTCAGCCGGTCGACGGCTTCGAAGGCCCGCAGCCGGAAGAAGCGGTTCGCGCGCTGCTGGATAAGTTCCTGCCGCGTGAAGAGGAGCTCAAAGCGCAGCAGGCGCTGGCGCTGATGGAGGAAGAGAACTACGCCGAAGCGCTGCCGCTGCTGAAAGACGCCTGGCAGATGTCGAATCAGGAGAGCCAGATCGGCCTGCTGCTGGCGGAAACGCTGATTGCCCTCCATCGTTCCGATGAAGCGGAAACGGTACTGAAAACCGTGCCGCTGCAGGATCAGGATACCCGCTATCAGGGGCTGGTGGCGCAGATCGAGCTGCTGAAAAAAGCCGCCGACACGCCGGAAATTCAGCAGCTGCAGCAGCAGGTTGAGCAGAACCCGGAAGATGCGGCGCTGGCCTCCCAACTGGCATTACAGCTGCAGCAGGTGGGGCGTAACGAAGAAGCCCTGGCGCTGCTGTTCAGCCATCTGCAAAAAGATTTAGGCGCCGGAAACGGCGAGGTGCGCTAACTGCTGCAAGAGATCCTTTCCGCACTCGGCACCGGCGACGCGCTGGCCGCGAAGTACCGCCGCCAGCTCTATTCTCTGCTTTATTAATGATAATCACCCGGCTCGCGCTGCGCGTAGCCGGGCTACAGGATGGATGTTCTCGTGGCCCGGACAGGCGCGTTCAGCGCCGTATCCGGGAAAAAACCTTACGCGCGTTTTTTCAGCTGCGTCACCACCAGCTGATGGCGCGCATTGAAGAACTTCAGGTAGGTCAAATACCCGGCGATAATCGTTGACAGGCTGGCGGTCGACAGCAGCATAAACGTCACCATAATCTGATACTTAATCGCTTTTACCGGATCAATCCCGGCGAAAATCAGCCCCGACATCATCCCCGGCAGGCTCACCAGCCCCACCGTTTTTGCCGAATCTACCGTTGGGATCAGTGCGGCACGAATGCTATCGCGTATAAGCCTTGCAGACGCCATCTTCGGCGTTGCGCCCAGGCTCAGTTTTTCCTGAATCTGCTGCTGCTCGCTGCTAAAACGCTGCCCCATATTGTTGTAGCAAAGTCCAACCGCCACCATCGCGTTGCCGGCTACCATCCCGGCAATCGGAATCACCTGCATCGGCACAAAAGCAATCGATCCGGAAACAACCAGCACCGCCAGGGTTAACCCAGCGCCGGTCGTTATCGCGATAAACGAGGAGACAAAGGCTTTGTCGATATATTTGCTACGCTTTTTCGCATTCCACGCGGCGTTAAAGCAGATAAACAGCACCATCAGCAGCGTCAGCACGGCGTCATTAACGTTAAAGATATATTTCAGCACATAGCCGACAATAATCAGCTGCACTATTGCCCGACAAATGCTCCAGATAATCTCTTTTTCCAGCGCCAGCTTTTCCCGGTAGCTAACCACGATCGCTACCAGTACCAGAACCATAGATAACGCCAGCGACTCATTGGTAATATTATGCCCGTTCATTTTTTTTCTCCTCCTGCGCTCTTCCGCCAGCAGGCTTTAGCGTAATCACTTCATCCGCATGGGCAATTTCATTGCTATCGTGAGTGACCCACAGAACGGCGATGTTTTTTTCGCTGGTGTAGCGATGAATAATCTCATTCACATTGGTTTTATTGCTTTCATCCAGCGCGCTGGTAATTTCATCCAGCAGCAGCACCTGCGGCAAAAACTGCAGATTGCGAATCAACGAAACGCGCTGCTTTTCCCCGCCCGAAAGTTCATTGATTGACTTTTCCAGCGTATTTTCCGCCAGCCCAAAGCGCAGCAGATCGGCGACCAGCGCTTTGGGTTCAGGCTGTTTATTACGAATCTGCCACGGGAAGATCAGATTGTCATACACCGAATCGCCAAACAGCGCCGGGGTTTGCGCGCAGTAGGAAACCTGCTGGCGATAGGTTTCCGGCGTCAACGTGTTGATATCTTTACCCGCGAAGAGAATTTTTCCCGACGTCGGGCTCAGCAGCGAAGCGATTATTTTTAATAAGGTGCTTTTCCCGCACCCGGAAGGACCGGTAATTAGCTTAAATTCCCCTGCCCTGAGCTGAAAACTTATCTCATTAAGGATGGTGACATCATCGGCCTGAAACCCCACGTTCTCCAGGCGCAAAATAGCGTTACTTTCGGTCATTATTATTCCCAGTTTTTCAACAACGCCTCTAGTTTACTCCACTTTCCTTTCACCCGGATGCGCGGAAAGATATACTCTGGTTAAACGCGCGCCACTCTCCCGGCGCATCAACAGGCAACAAGACAGGAGGTTTTTGATGCTGATTTTTATCCCCATTCTTATTTTCGTCGCGCTGGTTATCGTCGGAGCGTCGGTAAAAATTGTTCCTCAGGGCTACCAGTGGACGGTAGAGCGCTTTGGCCGCTATACGCAAACGCTGCAGCCGGGTATGAGTCTTGTGGTTCCCTTTATGGATCGGATCGGGCGCAAAATTAATATGATGGAGCAGGTGCTCGATATCCCTTCACAGGAGGTGATTTCGCGCGATAACGCCAACGTCACCATTGATGCGGTGTGCTTTATTCAGGTTATCGATGCGCCGAAAGCCGCCTATGAAGTCAGCAACCTCGAGCTGGCGATTATCAACCTGACCATGACCAACATTCGTACCGTGCTGGGCTCCATGGAACTGGATGAAATGCTCTCCCAGCGCGACAGCATCAACACCCGTCTGCTGCATATTGTCGATGAAGCGACCAACCCGTGGGGCATCAAAATTACCCGCGTCGAGATCCGCGACGTACGCCCGCCGGCGGAGCTGATCGCCTCAATGAACGCCCAGATGAAAGCCGAACGAACCAAGCGCGCCTATATTCTGGAAGCCGAAGGGATACGTCAGGCGGAAATTCTCAAAGCCGAAGGCGAGAAACAGTCGCAGATCCTCAAAGCCGAGGGCGAACGCCAGTCGGCATTTTTACAGGCAGAGGCGCGCGAACGTTCTGCGGAAGCGGAAGCGCGCGCTACCCAGATGGTGTCGTCCGCTATCGCCTCCGGCGACATTCAGGCCATCAACTACTTTGTCGCGCAGAAATATACCGATGCGCTGCAGCAAATTGGCGCGGCGAACAACAGTAAAGTGGTGCTGATGCCGCTGGATGCCAGCAGCCTGATGGGCTCCATCGCCGGGATCAGCGAACTGATTAAAGAAGGGGCTGGCGCCCAGAAAAAATCATGATCGCGCTGATTCTCACCCACCCGCATATTTTCTGGCTCAGCCTTGGCGGGCTGCTGCTGGCGGCGGAAATGCTCGGCGGCAACGGCTATCTGCTGTGGAGCGGAATTGCCGGCGTCGTAACCGGGCTGCTGGTCTGGATGCTACCGTTTAGCTGGGAGTGGCAGGGCACGCTGTTCGCCGTGCTGACCCTGCTGGCGGCCTGGCTGTGGTCGCGCTGGCTGCGTAACCGCGTAAAACGCCAGAAGCCGGCGGACGCTCAGCTTAATCAGCGGGGACAGCAGCTGCTTGGCCGCCGCTTTACGCTGGAAACGGCGCTGGTTAACGGCCGAGGACACGTCCGCGTGGGCGACAGTTCATGGCCGGTAATAGCCGATGACGACCTCATGGCGGGCAGTAAGGTTGAAGTCGTCGCCGTCGAGGGGATTACGCTGCGGGTAAGGGAGCTCCCTAACGGCCGCTAGGCCTGGACTTTGCGGTGACAGCAGCCCGAGAGATTATCGATGATCGGGCAGTCCGCGCTGTCATCGCCGGGACAGGAGTCCGCCAGCGCCAGCAGCTGCGTACGCATCCCCTGCAGCTCGCTGATGTGGCGCTCAATCTCCGCGACTTTCTCCAGCGTCCGGCGCTTCACGTCAGCGCTGTGCCGCGACGGATCGTTGAACAGGAATATCAGCTCGCGACACTCATCCAGATTGAACCCCACCTGACGCGCCTGGCGCAGCAGGGTCAGTTCATCCAAATGCTGTTGGCTGTAGCTGCGGTAGCCGTTTTCGCTACGCAGCGGCGGCGTTACCAGTCCCTTCTCTTCGTAAAAACGGATCGCTTTACTGGTTAAGCCGGTTTTTTTCGCCACATCGCTAATATTCATGTTTCCCCCTTGACCTTCCCCTTGCTGGAAGGTTTAACCTTGCTAATACTCGATGAAAGAGTGTGTTCGGTCAATCATTAACCGGAAATTTATTCAGGAGTTATTTATGTCTAACACTATCGACCTCGCGCTTGATGGCCTCTCCTGCGGCCACTGCGTTAAACGGGTGAAAGAGAGCCTGGAGCAGCGTCCCGACGTTGAGCAGGCGGAAGTTACCGTTACCGAAGCCCACGTCACGGGCAGCGCCAGCGCGGAAGCGCTGATTGAGACCATTAAACAAGCTGGATACGGCGCGGAGCTCAGCCACCCAAAGGCTAAACCGCTGGCAGAATCATCAATCCCGCCGGAAGCACTGACAGCGGCCACCACTGAGCTTCCGGCAGCCCGTGACGAAGATGACAGCCAGCAGCTGTTAATCAACGGCATGAGCTGCGCCAGCTGCGTATCCCGGGTACAAAACGCGCTCGCCGCGGTGCCGGGCGTCTCGCAGGCGCGGGTCAACCTGGCGGAACGCACTGCGCTGGTATTGGGCAGCGCGTCCGCCGCAGAATTAGTCCAGGCCGTAGAGAAAGCGGGCTACGGCGCGGAGGCTATCGAAGACGACCTCGAACGCCGCGAGCGTCAGCAGGAAACCGCCATCGCCACGATGAAGCGCTTCCGCTGGCAGGCTATCGTCGCCCTGCTGGTCGGGATCCCGGTGATGGGTTGGGGGATGATCGGCGACAACATGATGGTCAGCGATGATAACCGTACCCTGTGGCTGGTTATCGGCCTTGTCACGCTGGCGGTGATGGTATTTGCCGGCGGCCATTTTTACCGCAGCGCGTGGAAAAGCCTGAAAAACGGCACCGCGACGATGGATACGCTGGTGGCGCTGGGTACCGGCGTCGCCTGGCTCTATTCGATGAGCGTCAATCTGTGGCCGCAGTGGTTTCCGCTGGAAGCCCGCCACCTTTATTATGAAGCCAGCGCGATGATTATCGGTCTGATTAACCTCGGCCATATGCTGGAAGCCCGTGCACGTCAGCGCTCTTCAAAAGCGCTGGAAAAACTACTCGATTTAACCCCACCGTCAGCGCGGGTGGTCACCGACGAAGGCGAAAAAGATCTGCCGCTGGCGGAAGTTCAGGCGGGAATGCCCCTGCGTTTGCCCCCCGGCGCTCGCGTTCCGGTCGATGGCATCATTAGCCAGGGCGAGGCCTGGTTCGATGAAGCGATGCTCACCGGTGAGCCGGTGCCGCAGCAAAAAGGCGACGGTGACGCCGTGCATGCCGGGACCGTAGTGCAGGACGGCAGCGTACTGTTTACCGCCAGCGCCGTCGGCAGCCAGACCACCCTGGCGCGTATTATCCGCATGGTGCGTCAGGCGCAGAGCAGTAAACCTGAAATCGGCCAGCTGGCGGACAAAATCTCCGCCGTGTTCGTCCCGGCGGTCGTGGCGATAGCCCTGTTCAGCGCCGCGATCTGGTACTTTTTCGGTCCGGCGCCGCAAATTGTCTATACCCTGGTGATCGCCACCACGGTGCTGATTATCGCCTGTCCGTGCGCCCTGGGGCTGGCAACGCCGATGTCGATTATCTCCGGCGTGGGCCGCGCGGCGGAGTACGGAGTTCTGGTGCGCGATGCCGATGCGCTGCAGCGCGCCAGCACCCTGGATACGCTGGTCTTTGATAAAACGGGTACCCTCACCGAGGGTAAACCGCAGGTGGTGGCGATAAAAACCTTTGCCGCCATCGATGAAACCACCGCACTGCGTCTGGCGGCGTCACTGGAGCAAGGCTCCAGCCACCCGCTGGCGCGCGCCATCCTCGACAAAGCCGCAGATCAACGCCTGCCTGCGGTAGATAATTTCCGCACCCTACGCGGACTGGGGGTCAGCGGTGAAGCCGAAGGCCACCGTCTGCTGCTCGGCAACCAGGCGCTGCTTAATGAGCAAAAGATAGCAACGGCTGAAATAGAAGGCGAAATGAACGCCCAGGCGTCACAGGGCGCGACGCCGGTGCTACTGGCGGTAGATGGTCAGGCGGCGGCGCTGTTCGCCATCCGCGATCCGCTGCGTGAAGATAGCGTGGCGGCATTAGCCAGGCTGCACCGCCAGGGTTATCGTCTGGTCATGCTGACCGGCGATAACCCAACCACCGCCAACGCTATCGCTAAAGAGGCGGGCATTGATGAGGTGATTGCCGGGGTTCTGCCGGACGGTAAAGCCGATGCGATTAAGCGCCTGCAAGGCCAGGGACATCAGGTGGCGATGATCGGCGACGGTATCAACGATGCGCCCGCGCTGGCGCAGGCCGATGTGGGGATCGCCATGGGCGGCGGCAGCGATGTCGCCATTGAGACAGCGGCGATTACCCTGATGCGCCATAGCCTGAACGGCGTCGCCGATGCGCTGGAGATCGCCAAAGCCACGCTGCGCAACATGAAGCAGAACCTGCTGGGGGCATTTGTTTATAACTCGCTGGGCATTCCGATTGCCGCCGGGATCCTGTGGCCGCTAACCGGAACGCTACTCAATCCGGTGGTGGCGGGCGCCGCCATGGCGCTCTCTTCGATTACCGTCGTGAGCAACGCCAACCGCCTGCTGCGCTTTAAGCCAAAATCCTAAGCCGGAAGCCTAAGCTCCTGTCGTTTCAGCCACCGTGCGGTTGGATTCCCGGCTGGCGGCGTCAACGCCTTAGCCGGGAGCACAACCGCAGATGACCGTGTACCCGTGCGAGAAAATAACCAGACGCCGACGTTCAGTCATTCTGCTCGTTCCGGTGAGTGCTCCAGCCGATAAGCCAGTGCCTGCGCGCAGACGCTTTCCCAGGACTTTCCTTGCGCCGTTCTTCCCCAGGCGCTAGCATGAAAGCTTCACACTACGGAGCACGTATGGGCCTGTTAAACCGAATAAAAATGCTGTGGCAAGCCGCCCTCGGCTCGTCTTATTCCTGGCCCGCGCTGGATATCACCCTTCCCGGGGAACGCTATCTGCACCTGGTCGGCAGTATTCATATGGGCACCCGCGATATGTCGCCGCCGCCCGCCCGGCTGTTAAAAAAGATCCGTCAGGCCGATGCGCTGATTGTGGTAGCGGATATT
>OKHR01000074.1_pt1 | contig 12078 bp, 8 predicted proteins | sample 1610091 | NCBI WGS metagenome assembly OKHR01 (sample SAMN04436620, study PRJEB24849) | human gut metagenome | biome: human gut; feature: NICU; material: stool | host: Homo sapiens | place: USA: Saint Louis, MO | collected 2010-01-27 | reverse complement strand
GCTGAAGTGCAAATACTGTGATAAAGAATTTTCACATCATGTCGTGCTGGCAAACTAAATTTATTAGCGTCAGCAGGAGCAGCCCCGAAAAGGGGCCTGTTCCTGAAAGCATCATATACATTAAACGCGCGGCTGCCATTTCAATGTTCGTTTGAAAAGGCATCACTCTATCTCAGTTTATTATCATTTACGATCGTCTCACCTCATTGCTAAAATGAGTCATTATTTATATTCATCATTAACTATCATCGATATTGCTCCGGTATTTTTCGCTTTATACACTGCATAAACGCTTTCCAATAATTAATCATTGTTCACTGGATGAATTATGCAACTGAAGAAATTATCGATATATACCGCCACATTATTATTTACCTCCTCGGCGTTGGCTCATGGCTACGTGGCGTTTCCGCCCAGTCGGGCCTATCAATGTAATACAGGCAAAAACAGCGACTGCGGTTCAGTACAGTGGTAGCCGCAAAGCGTTGAGCAAGCGAGCGGTTTTCCTGAAGGTGCAATGCCGCCGGACGGTCAACTGGCCAGCGCGGGTAAAGCCAACTTCTCACAGCTTGATAGCCAGAGCCCGACTCGCTGGGCTAAAAGCGCAATAAAGAGCGGGGAAAATAACTTCATCTGGCACCATTCTGCTCCCCATAGAACCACCAACTGGCGTTATTACATAACCAAACAGAACTGGGACCAAAATAAGCCGCTGACGCGCAGCGATTTTGAAAGTAAGCCCTTCTGTCAAATTGACGGTAACGGCATGACGCCGGCTATTGAGGTCACCCACTCATGTAATGTGCCAGAGCGTACCGGTTATCAGGTTATTTATGCAGTCTGGGAAATCGCCGATACGGCAAATAGTTTTTATCAGGCCATTGACGTCGATTTTGGCGGTACCGGCGATGACGCTGAGAACAGTTCCCTCTGGACAACGCAGCTTACCGGTCAGCTGAGCGGAAAAGATCTTCATGCTGGTGATAAAGTCATTGCCCATTTCTTTAATGCCAGCGGAGAGGTTCATTCGCTGCAAACGGAATTGACTATTGCCAGCGAAGCGCAAGGGAAATCCAGCCAATGGTCTTACGATTTGGCGGAAGTCATTAATACCGCACACCATGATAGCCTGCGTGCCGGAGTAAAAGACGGCAGTGGCAACATTAATCCCATCTATGGCGTTAACCAGGTGTATGCGCCGCAAGGCAGCGCGTTGCAAAGCGTCACGCTGAGTTATAGCGAATCGCAAGCGGACGATACCGCGAAAGAATCCCTGAGCCTCAGCAACGTCGCCGCAACCCCCATCGAAAACGGCAAAGCAACGGTGACTTTCAACGCCGCGGCCAAAGGCGAAATGCATCTCATCGCCGTCGTCAGCGATCATGCGGGTGCAGAGAAAGGGAGTCTCCAGCAAACGATAGATAATCGCTCTCTGCCGTTATCGATCCCACTGACCAACGTTCAGGCAGGCCATCATATGCTGCGCTACTCAGCCAGTAATGCGCAGGGCGCCATCATCAGCCAGGGTGTGATCAACCTGATGCTGGAAGAGAAGAGCGAACCAACGCCAGCGCCTGCGGGAAACTACGATTATACCTTCCCGGATAACCTGAAAAGCTATACGGCGGGGACGAAGGTCATGCAGCCTGAAAATGGCAAAGTGTACCAATGTCGTCCGTTCCCCTACAGCGGCTACTGCGTGCAGTGGAGCCAACACGCCAGCCAGTACGAGCCGGGGGTTGGCTCTGACTGGGCGATGGCCTGGACCGAAGTCGCCCAATAATTTCTCCCGGCGGCTCACGCCTTATGCGGATAGCGCCCTGCGTTATCCGCTTTTCTCCTTCGCAAAATGCGGCCTGCTTAATGATAAAGCAGCCAGCACTCTTTATAATGGCCCACGCCAGTCTGATTACATTTAAATATTTCAGGAGAACTCATGTCTAAAACTATCGCGACGGAAAATGCGCCAGCAGCCATCGGCCCGTACGTTCAGGGCGTTGATCTGGGTAACATGATCATCACTTCCGGGCAGATCCCGGTAGACCCGAAAACCGGCAGCGTGCCGGAAGAGGTTGCGGCTCAGGCGCGTCAGTCGCTGGAGAACGTGAAAGCTATCGTCGAAGCCGCGGGCCTGAAAGTGGGCGATATCGTTAAAACCACCGTTTTCGTGAAAGACCTCAACGATTTCGCTACCGTTAACGCTGCGTATGAAGCCTTCTTCACCGAGCACAAGGCCACCTTCCCGGCGCGCTCCTGCGTAGAAGTGGCGCGTCTGCCGAAAGACGTGAAGATTGAGATTGAAGCGATCGCCATTCGCCGCTAATCATAGACAGTATGAACAAAGGCAGCCCGTGGCTGCCTTTGTTGTTTCTGCTCTTAAAGCGCCTCGCTCACTGCCAGCCGTAGCGACGGCTGTAAAAGCCCTTAACCATTTGGGTCAGGGTCATATAGCCCGCCAGGATAGCAATCAGCCACGGGAAGTAGCTTAACGGCAGCGCCTGAAGCTGAAGATACCCCGCCAGCGGCGAGAACGGCAGCGCTACTCCAACCACCATGACCAGCAGCGTCATCACGATCAGCGGCCAGGCCGCACGGCTCTGGATAAAGGGGATCCGCCGCGTGCGGATCATATGCACGATCAGCGTCTGCGACAGCAGGCCCACCACAAACCAGCCGGACTGGAACAGGGTCTGATGTTCCGGCGTATTGGCGTGGAATACCCACCACATCAGGCAGAACGTCAGAATATCGAATATCGAACTGATCGGCCCAAAGAAGACCATAAAGCGCCCGAGATCCGCCGGGTTCCAGCGCTGCGGTTTACGGATCTGCTCATCGTCAACGTTATCAAACGGAATGGCGACCTGGGAGACATCGTACAGCAGATTCTGGATCAGCAGATGCAGCGGCAGCATCGGCAGGAACGGCAGGAAGGCGCTGGCCACCAGCACGCTGAACACGTTGCCGAAGTTGGAGCTGGCGGTCATTTTGATGTATTTGAGCATATTGGCGAAGGTCCGGCGGCCTTCAATAACCCCCTCTTCCAGCACCATCAGGCTCTTCTCCAGCAGGATGATATCCGCCGCTTCACGAGCAATGTCCACGGCGCCGTCGACGGAAATACCAATATCCGCCGCGCGCAGCGCCGGGGCGTCGTTAATGCCGTCGCCCATAAATCCCACCACGTGTCCTTCGCGTTTCAGCAGAGTCACGATACGCTCTTTGTGCAGCGGCGCCAGGCGCGCAAACAGGGTGGTACGTTTTGCCAGCTCGGCCAGTTCATCATCGCTCAGCGCTTCAACCTGGCTGCCGATGACCACTTCACCCGCATCCAGACCTACTTCGTGGCAGACTTTGGCCGCCACCAGCTCGCTGTCTCCGGTCAGGATTTTGACCGTAATACCGCTGGCCTTCAGCGCTTTCAGCGCCGGGGCTGTGGTCTCTTTCGGCGGGTCCAGGAAAGCGATATAGCCTTCAAGGATCAGGTCGGATTCATCCGCGCGCTGGTAGTCGCCTTCGCGGGCGGGCAGATACTTCGTCGCCACCGCCACCACGCGCAATCCCTGACAATTGAGGCTGTCGGTCACCCGACGGATGCGCCGCAGCATGGTGTCGTCCAGCGGTACGATGTCGCCGTTATAGCGCACCTGGGTCGAGACGTTGAGGATCTCCTGCAGCGCCCCTTTGCAGATCAGTTGATGAACGTTGCTCTGCTCCTGCACCACCACCGACATGCGGCGACGCTCAAAATCGAACGGGATCTCATCCACTTTCTGCCAGCGTTCCGCCAGCCCGCGCGCCGACTCCTGTTCAACGCCTTCCAGCACTGCGGTATCGAGCAGATTCTTCAGTCCGGTCTGATAGTGGCTGTTCAGCCAGGCCGTATGCAGCACGCGTTCGCTCACCTTGCCGGAGACATCGGTGTGGTTCTCCAGCACGATTTTATCCTGCGTCAGGGTACCGGTTTTATCGGTGCACAGAATGTCCATCGCGCCAAAGTTCTGTATCGCGTCGAGGTGCTTGACGATCACTTTCTGTTTTGACAGCTTCACCGCCCCGCGCGCCAGGGTCGAGGTGACGATCATCGGCAGCATCTCCGGGGTCAGGCCCACCGCGACGGAGAGCGCGAACAGCGCCGCCTCCCACCAGTCGCCTTTGGTATAGCCGTTAATCAGCAGCACAACCGGCGTCATCACCAGCATAAAGCGGATCAGCAGCATGCTGACCCGGCTGATCCCTTTCTGAAAGGCGTTCGGCTCGCTTTCCTGCTCGCTAACGCGGCCAGCCAGTTGACCAAACCAGGTACCGCCGCCGGTGGCGAAAACAATCGCCTGCGCCGAACCGCTCACCACGTTGGTGCCCATAAAGCACAGAGTGTCGCACTCCAGCGGGTTCGTCTGCAGCGGGTCGCGGGTACGGGCGACTTTTTCAACCGGCAGCGATTCACCGGTCAACGACGCCTGGGCGACAAACAGATCGCGCGCCTGAATAACGCGCAGATCTGCGGGGATCATGTCTCCCGCCGATAGCTTAACGATATCCCCCGGCACCAGCTGGTCGATGGGCAGCTCGCACCAGCGGCTTTCACCCTGCTCATTCACCACCCGCAGTACCGTCGCGGTATTGCTGACCATCGCCTTCAGGGCGTCCGCCGCTTTGGTCGAGCGGGCTTCCTGGATAAAGTTCAGCAGCGTGGAGATCCCCACCATCAGGGCGATGACCGCCGCGGCAAACAGATCTTCCGTCGAGTAGGAGACGATACCCAGGACGGTCAACAGCAGGTTGAAGGGATTGCGATAGCAGCTCCACAGATGCACCCACCAGGGTGACGGTTTCTGCGCCGGGATCTGGTTTTCGCCATACCGGGCGATTTTCTGCGCCACTTCGCCTGCATTGAGCCCTTCCGGATGGCTGGCGAAAGCGCGCCAGATTTCATTCTCATCCATTGCCGCGACGTTCAGGCACTGCTTGCCAAGAGAATCGGGGATTGGCGCGCTCGCCATATTGCGGGCATCAGGAAGCGGATCGCGCTGGACTAAACGATGCGGTAAATGGCGGCCAAGCTGGGCAAACAGCTGGCGGGTAAAATTTTTCAACATAAACGGTCCCTCCGCGCTCGCACGAGCGAACGCAGCGCTAACGACAGGCGCAAGTCAACCTTACCTGTCAGGCATGTTATTTTTATGGCAGGGACATCAAAGACATCGCTGCTTTACGCTTCCGGTAAAGCAGCGCTAAGCAGATTTACCGGAAAAAGTGGTAGCTCCATCGAGGATGAGGAGTGGGATCGGGGTCCATAAAATCTCCGGTAAATGAATACAAACGGCGCGAATTATAACGTCACCGATAATCTATTTGTGGCTATTATGGCGATGATACCCCCCGGCAACTAAACCAGACGTAAACCAGACTTTGCTCATTGTGGTTTCGTTGAGTAGCATTAGGCTCACTTTAAGCGGACTACAACGAGAACCCTGCATGCAAAACCGGCTGACCATCAAAGATATCGCGCGCTTAAGCGGCGTCGGGAAATCGACGGTATCGCGCGTGCTTAATAACGAAAGCGGCGTTAGCGAACGCACTCGCGAGCGAGTCGAAGCGGTGATGCAGCAGCACGGTTTTTCACCCTCTCGTTCTGCCAGGGCGATGCGCGGCCAGAGCGACAAAGTGGTGGCAATTATCGTCACGCGTCTGGATTCATTGTCGGAAAACCTTGCCGTCCAGACCATGCTGCCCGCCTTTTACGAGCAGGGCTACGATCCGATTATGATGGAAAGCCAGTTCTCCCCGGCGCTGGTAGAGGAGCATCTCGGCATGCTCGCCCGGCGCAATATCGACGGCGTGGTGCTGTTTGGTTTTACCGGCATCCATGAAGAGATGCTCACCCCGTGGCGGGAGACGCTGGTGCTGCTGGCCCGCGACGCGCCGGGCATCGCCTCCGTGTGCTATGACGATGAAGGGTCGATCAGGATGCTGATGCAGCGCCTGTACGATCGCGGGCATCGCCACATTAGCTTCCTCGGCGTTCCGCCCAGCGACGTCACAACCGGGCAGCGCCGCCACCAGGCCTACCTCGATATCTGCCGTCAAAAGCACCTCTCGCCCCTTGCCGCTCTGCCGGGCCTGGGCATGAAGCAGGGCTACGAAAACGTCGCCTGCCTGCTGTCGGCTGAAACCAGCGCGCTGGTCTGCGCCACCGATACCCTCGCGCTGGGGGCCAGCAAATATCTCCAGCAACAGGGTATCGATCATCTCCAGCTTGCCAGCGTCGGCAGCACGCCGCTGATGAAGTTTCTCCACCCGGAGATCCTGACCGTCGATCCCGGCTACGCCGAGTCCGGACGCCAGGCGGCTAAGCAGCTGATCGAGCAGATCGCCGGCAGTCGGGAGCCTCGTCAAATCGTCATTCCCGCCGTACTGAATTAAGCCAGTCTTAACGATTTATGTGATCTTCGCTGCGTTTCGGGAACGTTCCCATTTTGCAATTCAAACGGAGCGAGTAGGATCCGCTGCAAGTTAAATGCAACCTCTCCCCTCGGTCATGAGGCCTCATCATGAGTAAAGTAAATCAGCAGGACATCGATAAACTTATCGAACTGGTGGGCGGACGCGATAATATCGCCACCGTCAGCCACTGTATTACCCGTCTGCGCTTTGTGCTGAATAATCCAGCCATTGCCAAACCGAAAGAAATTGAACAACTACGCATGGTGAAGGGCTGCTTTACCAACGCCGGTCAGTTCCAGGTGGTGATCGGTACCGAGGTTGGCGACTACTATAAAGCGCTACTGGCGACCACCGGCCAGGCCAGCGCGGATAAAGAGCAGGCCAAAAAAGCCGCACGCCAGAATATGAAGTGGCATGAACAGCTCATTTCACATTTCGCGGAGATCTTCTTCCCGCTGCTACCTGCGCTGATCAGCGGCGGCCTGATCTTAGGCTTCCGCAACGTGATCGGCGATCTGCCAATGAGCAACGGCCAGACGCTGGCGCAGATGCATCCGTCGCTGAAAACCCTTTATGACTTCCTGTGGCTGATTGGCGAGGCGATCTTCTTCTACCTGCCGGTGGGTATCTGCTGGTCTGCGGTAAAGAAAATAGGCGGCACGCCGATCCTCGGCATCGTGCTGGGCGTTACGTTAGTTTCTCCGCAGTTGATGAACGCCTACCTGCTGGGTCAGCAGGTGCCGGAGGTATGGAACTTCGGCCTGTTTACGATTGAGAAAGTCGGCTACCAGGCGCAGGTGATTCCGGCCTTGATGGCGGGGCTGGCGCTCGGCTTTATTGAAACGCGGCTGAAACGCATCGTGCCTGACTATCTTTACCTGGTGATCGTGCCGGTCTGTTCGCTGATCCTGGCGGTCTTCCTCGCGCACGCCTTTATCGGACCGGTTGGCCGCATGATTGGCGACGGCGTGGCCTGGGCCGTGCGTCATCTGTTAACCGGCAGCTTTGCGCCGATTGGCGCCGCGCTGTTCGGCTTCCTGTACGCCCCGCTGGTGATCACCGGAGTCCATCAGACCACGCTCGCCATCGATATGCAGATGATTCAAAGCATGGGCGGTACGCCGGTATGGCCGCTGATTGCGTTGTCCAACATCGCTCAGGCGTCGGCAGTGGTGGGGATAATCATCGCCAGCCGTAAACAGAACGAACGCGAAATCTCCGTTCCGGCCGCCATTTCCGCCTATCTCGGCGTGACGGAACCCGCTATGTACGGTATCAATCTGAAATACCGCTTCCCGATGCTTTGCGCGATGGTCGGCTCCGGTCTTGCCGGGCTGCTGTGCGGACTGAACGGTGTGATGGCCAACGGCATCGGCGTCGGTGGCCTGCCGGGCATTCTCTCTATTCAACCCACCTACTGGCAGGTTTACGCACTGGCGATGGCCATTGCCGTGATTGTGCCGATTGTCCTGACGACGGTCGTTTACCAGCGCAAATTCCGCCAGGGCACCTTACAGATTGTCTGACATCTTATTTTCGGGGCGCGCTGTCGCCCCCTTTTTTGTAGCAGGAACGCAATATGAATACCCTTCCCCTCTGGTGGCAAAACGGCGTTATTTATCAAATCTATCCGAAGAGTTTCCAGGATACGACCGGCACCGGTACCGGCGATCTGCGCGGCGTCACCTCTCGCCTCGACTATCTGCAAAAGCTTGGCGTTGACGCTATCTGGCTGACGCCGTTCTACGTCTCGCCGCAGGTGGATAACGGCTACGATGTGGCCAACTATACCGCTATCGACCCCGCCTACGGCACGCTGGACGATTTCGACGAGCTGGTGGCACAGGCGAAGGCGCGAGGAATTCGTATCGTGCTGGATATGGTGCTGAACCACACTTCGACCGAGCATGCCTGGTTCCGGGAAGCGCTCAGCAAAGAGAGTCCGTATCGCCAGTTCTATATCTGGCGCGACGGCGAGCCGACCACCCCGCCGAACAACTGGCAATCTAAGTTTGGCGGCAACGCCTGGCAGTGGCACGCCGAAAGCGAGCAGTACTATCTGCATCTGTACGCCGTTGAGCAGGCAGATCTGAACTGGGAAAACCCTGCCGTGCGCGCAGAGCTGAAAAAAGTCTGCGAATTCTGGGCCGATCGCGGCGTCGATGGCCTGCGCCTGGACGTGATCAATGTTATCTCCAAAGACCAGTCCTTCCCGTCCGATACCGCTGGCGATGGCCGCCGCTTTTATACCGACGGTCCGCGAGCGCACGAATTTTTGCAGGAGATGAGCCGCGATGTCTTCACCCCGCGAAATCTGATGACGGTGGGCGAAATGTCCTCCACCACGCTTGAACATTGCCAAAAATATGCGGCGCTCGACGGCAGCGAACTCTCGATGACCTTTAACTTCCACCATCTGAAGGTGGACTACCCCGGCGGAGAGAAGTGGACGCTGGCGCGACCGGATTTTGTGGCGTTGAAATCGCTGTTCAGGCACTGGCAGCAGGGAATGCACAATCGCGCCTGGAATGCGCTGTTCTGGTGTAACCACGATCAGCCGCGCATCGTCTCCCGTTTCGGTGATGAAGGGGAATACCGCGTCCCGGCGGCGAAAATGCTGGCGATGGTGCTGCACGGCATGCAGGGCACGCCCTATATTTATCAGGGCGAAGAGATTGGCATGACTAATCCGCACTTTACGCGCATCACCGATTATCGCGACGTTGAGAGCCACAACATGTATATCGAACGCGCGGCTCAGGGCCGGGACGCGGATGAACTGTTGGCGATTCTGGCCAGTAAATCGCGCGATAACAGCCGCACGCCCATGCAGTGGAACCGCGGTGAAAACGGCGGATTCACCGCAGGCGAGCCGTGGATTGCGCTGTGCGACAACTATCGCGAGATTAACGCCGAAGCAGCGCTGGCGGACCCGGAATCCGTGTTTTATGCCTATCAGCAGCTGATTGCGCTGCGCAAGAGCACGCCGGTGCTGACCTGGGGCGATTACCAGGACCTGCTGCCGGAACATCCGTCGCTGTGGTGCTACCGCCGTCAGTGGCAGGGACAAACGCTGGTCGTCGTGGCGAACCTGAGCCGCGAGTTCCAGCGCTGGCAGCCGGAAGCCATGAGCGGCGACTGGCGGACGCTCATGAGCAACTACGCGGAAGTGGCGAACCGCCCTGCCGATATGACCCTGCGCCCGTTTGAAGCGGTATGGTGGCTGCAGGCGTAACCCCCTCCCCGGCTTGCGCTACGCTTAGCCGGGCTACCGATTCACAGCCGTCTGCGGGCCGGTAGCCCGGACAGGCGCGTCAAGCGCCGCCTCCGGGAATACGCTTTAAATACGGTCAGCCGCCGACAGGGTCGCGCTGGCCTCCGGCTGCGCGGACGCCTGCTCTTCTTTCGCCTTCAGGCGATCCCATACCCGGAAGAACGGATAATAGATCACCAGCGAGATCGCCAGGTTCACCACCTGCAGCACCGCGCCGGAAATATGCCCTCCGGTCGCCAGATAGCCGCTCATAAAAATAGGCGTGGTAAACGGCAGCGCAATCCCCGCCGGCTTCATCACCAGCCCGGTGGCCATCGCGGTATACGAGACAATCACCAGCAGGACCGGCGTCAAAATAAACGGCAAGAAGAAGTACGGGTTCATCACCAGCGGAATGCCGAATACCATCGGCTCGCTGATATTAAACAGCGCCCCCGGCGCGGCGATTTTTCCCAGCTGTTTCATCTGCTGGCTACGGCTGCGCAGCAGCATAAAAATCACCAGCCCCAGCAGCGCACCGGTACCGCCGGGCGCAATCCACAGATCATAAAACTGCTGGGTAATGATATGCGGGATCGGCAGTCCATTCTGAAACGCTTCCAGGTTTTCCGACATATTCGACAGCCAGACCGGGCGAATAAACACCAGCACAATGGTGTCGCCGTGCAGCCCCAGGGTCCACAGGATACCAATCAGGATCACCGAGATAATCATCCCCGGCAGCGAACCGCCGACGTGCGACATGGGAATACCGATAAGGGTGGTAATCATGCTATTGATATCGCCGAACGGCGAAGCTTCAACGATCAGGCGCAGCGCCAGCACCACGGCCAGCACGCAGAAACCGGGGATCAGGGCGAGAAAAGATTTCGCCACCGCAGGCGGTACGCCGTCCGGCATGCGGATCACCAGATTACGGCTGGCCACCAGGCGATAAATCTCTGTAGAGAGCAGCGAAATCACAATCGCCACAAACAGTCCCTGGCTGCCAATCATCCCCACCGGCAGCACGCCTTTGACGATTTGCGCCGCTGAACCATCTGCCGGCGTAAAGAGCGTCACCTGGGGGATCGTCATCACAAACGCCACCAGCGACATCGCCCCGGCGCTTAGCGGATCCAGGGTGCGATATTTCTCCGCCAGCCGGTAGGCAATGCCGAAGGCGGAGAGCAGCGCCATGATGTCATAGGTCGCTTTGACCGGGTACAGCATCTTATCGCGCCAGGCATCGCCAAACACGCTGGCCATCAGCTCACCATAACCGGGGATCGGCAGATAAGCGAATATCAGGAAAAACGAACCGATCAGCATAAACGGCATATTAAGGATAATGCCGTCACGTACCGACAGGACATGCTTCTGCCCGCCGATTTTCAGCGCGGCGGGCATGACATAGCGTTCAATAAATGAAGTACGAGACATAATGGTATCCCCGAAGGCGGAAAAGTTTAGTTAAACTGCGTTAACCAGGGGCGGTTGATGGTTAACACCTCATCAAGCAGCGCCCGGGCATCGGTCACATTCCCGACCAGCGGGTTACTCACCAGCGCCAGCAGCGCGCTATCCCGGCAGCCGTGGACCGCGGCCTCAATCGTCAAGCGCTCGAAGGCTTTCACCTGTTGCGTCAGTCCGTTCATGATCGGCGGCAGCGCGCCAAAGGCCAGCGGTCGTGCGCCCTGCGCGTCAATAATGCTGCTAATTTCCACCACCGCATCATCATCGAAGCCGTGAATCGCGCCGTTGTTGCGGGTGTTGACGACCATCTCCTTGCCAAGATTGTTGTAGATGGCGTTAATCAGCTCCACCGCCACTTCGGAGTAGTACGCACCGCCGCGGAAGCTCAGCTGTTCGGGCTTTTCATCCAGATCGGGCCGGGCATAGATATCAAACAGCTCCTGTTCCACCTTCATCACCTGCTCTGCGCGGGTGCCTTTGGTTTTTGCCGCTTCAATCTCTTCCGCCAGCATCGCTGGCGTCAGCCAGTAATAGCGATGATAGGGACAGGGGATCGCCTTCAGGGCCCGCAGAAACTCCGCCGGCCACGGCAGCGATTGAATATTGTTCATCGAGAGCGATTGACCGTCACACAGCATGTCGATGACCTTGCTGGTCACCTCTTCCCGCCCCTGCATCACCTTGTGTACCCAGACCATATGATTCAGCCCGGCGAAGCTCAGCCGAACCTCCTCTTCTTTTGCGTCCAGCATTCCGGCAATCATATGCTGCATATTGATGGGCACGTTGCACAGGCCGATAATTTTGGCGCTGCTGTAGCGACTCACCGCTTCCGTCACAATCCCGGCCGGATTGGTAAAATTGAGGATAAAGGCATCGGACGCCATCGCTTCCCCATTGCG
>OKHR01000073.1_pt1 | contig 12152 bp, 10 predicted proteins | sample 1610091 | NCBI WGS metagenome assembly OKHR01 (sample SAMN04436620, study PRJEB24849) | human gut metagenome | biome: human gut; feature: NICU; material: stool | host: Homo sapiens | place: USA: Saint Louis, MO | collected 2010-01-27 | reverse complement strand
CCGTCGGCGTCTATTTTGGCTCACAACACCCGGCTGACACTCCCGATGCGGTGCTGGGTCAACTGGTCAATCGGGTGCAGCACGCCCTGCGCGCTTTCACGCCGAAAGACCAAAAAGCGGTAAAAACCGCCGCGCAAACTATGCGCGCGAATCCGGCGTTCAGCACCGAGCAGGCGATCCAGGAGCTGGGCACCGGCGAGGCGCTGATCTCCTTTCTTGATGAGAAAGGCAGCCCCTCGATAGTAGAGCGGGCGATGGTTATCGCGCCCTGCTCGCGCATGGGCCCGGTCACCGATGACGAACGTAACGGACTGCTTAACCACTCGCCGCTGTACGGAAAATATGAAGAAGAGATCGACCGTGAATCGGCGTTTGAAATGCTGCAGCAGGGCGTGCAGACCACAACTGAGCAGCAGCAATCCCCGCCCGCAAAAGGCCAGCCAAACGGCGATGACGACGGCCTGCTCGGCGGGCTCAAAGATATCCTGTTCGGCACTACCGGGCCGCGCGGCGGCAAACGCGACGGCATTGTGCAAACGGCAGCGAAGAGCGCGGTACGTCAGGTCACCAGGCAGATAGTCAGGGGAATGCTGGGAAGCTTACTTGGCGGACGGAAACGCTAAAAAAAACGCCCCCTTTCTGATTCAGGAAGGGGGCGCGTTACGTCAGGATTTACGCATCATCAGCCAGAGGCTCAGCAAGAAGAAGCTGGCGCTCGGCAACAGCGCGCCGATTATCGGCGGGATGCCGTAGACCAGGGTGAGCGGGCCGAAAATCTGGTCCAGCACGTAGAAGATAAAGCCGAAGCTGATCCCGGTCACGACTCTGACGCCCATCGGCACGCTACGCAGCGGGCCAAAGATAAACGACAGCGCCATCAGCATCATCACCGCCACCGACAGCGGCTGGAAGATTTTGCTCCACATATTGAGCTGATAGCGGCCCGGATCCTGACCGCTGGACTTCAGATAGGTAACATAGTTGTGCAGGCCGCTGATTGACAACGCATCCGGATCCAGCGCCACCACGCCAAGCTTATCCGGCGTCAGGTTGGTCTTCCAGGTCCCGCTGACGGTCTGCGTCCCCGTGACCTGTTTCGGATCGGTCAGGTCGGATTCATCCACCTGCGACAGTCGCCAGAGCTTATTTTCGGTATCGAATTTTGCCGAAGCGGCGTAGCGAACGGACTGCAGACGGCGCTGGTCGTTAAACGCGTAGATGCTCACTCCGCCCAGCTCATCGTTACCTTTTACCCGCTCGATATAAACAAAGTTATGGCCGTCTTTCGCCCACAGGCCCTGCTGAGTGGAAAGCAGCGAACCACCGTACATCTGCTGAGCACGATAGTTGCGCGCCATCTGCTCGCCCTGCGGGGCTACCCACTCGCCCATCGCCATGGTCAGCAGCACCAGCGGAATCGCGGTTTTCATCACCGACAGCGCCACCTGGAGGCGGGTAAAGCCGGAAGCCTGCATCACCACCAGCTCGCTACGCTGCGCCAGCATGCCCAACCCCAGCAGCGCGCCGAGCAGCGCCGCCATCGGGAAGAAGATCTGGATATCTTTCGGCACACTGAGAATTGTGTAGATTCCGGCCCCTAACGCATCATAGTTGCCCTGCCCGGCCTTTTTCAGCTGGTCGACAAACTTGATGATGCCCGACAGGGAAACCAGCATGAACAGGGTCATCATGATGGTATTGAAAATCGTCTTACCGATATAACGGTCAAGTACGCCAAACGCCTGCATCACGCCGCTCCTTTGTTAAAACGGGCACGGAAGCGGCGCATCGGCACCGTATCCCACAGGTTCAACAGCACGGCCAACGCGAAATAGAGCAGGTTTACCGCCCACATCCAGATCATCGGATCCATTTTGCCTTTACCGCCGCTCGATTTAATCGACGTTTGCAGCAGGAAGAACACCAGATAGAGCAGCATCGCCGGCAGCATCGACAGCACGCGACCCTGGCGCGGGTTCACCACGCTGAGCGGCACCACCATTAGCGCCATGATGAATACCGTTGCCACCAGCGTGAAGCGCCAGTGCAGCTCCGCCCGGGCGCGATCGGTATCGGTACGCCACAGGGTGCGCATATCCATCTGCTCGGTATCGTTCGGATCGGAGGCCACCGCCTGATGGCCAACAATCGCCTGATAGTTTTTAAAGTCGGTAATGCGGAAGTCGCGCAGCATCGCGGTGCCTTCAAAGCGGGTGCCCTGATTCATGGTCACCACCTGCGAACCGTCTTTACGCAGCGAGAGCTCGCCGGTATCCGCGACCACCACCGAAGGGCGCGCGTTGCCTCGTGGCCGCAGTTGGGCAAGGAAGACGTCGCTGAAACGGTTGCCGTTGACGTTCTCAATAAACAGCACTGCGCTGCCGTCGCTGGCCTGCTGGAACTGGCCCTGGGCCAGCGCGGCCATGCCGGGGTTTGCTTTCGCTTCCGCCAGCACTTCATCCTGATGACGGGACGACCAGGGCCCGGCCCACATCACGTTGACCGCCGCGATAATGCCCGTAAAGAGCGCAAGGATCATGGCGGCTTTCACCAGCACGGCCTTACTCAGGCCGCAGGCGTGCATCACCGTGATTTCGCTTTCGGTATACAGTTTGCCCAGCGTCATCAGCAGCCCGAGGAATAAACTCAGGGGCAGAATAAGCTGCGCCATTTCAGGTACGCCCAGCCCTAACAGCGAGAGCACCAGATTTGTCGGGATATCGCCATCAACAGCGGCGCCGAGGATCCTGACCAGTTTCTGACAGAAGAAAATGAGTAGCAGGATGAATAGGATCGCCAACTGGCTTTTCAGCGTCTCACGAACCAGATATCTTATGATTATCACTATAAATACGCCCGTAAAAACCCGTTTTATTGCAGGAAAATTGCTTGTTTCATGGCTTAAACGTCATTTATTCTCTTTAGTCGTCGAAAACATCGCTAAGATTAAATGACTCGCTGGTTCTGCGTATCAGGATCTTTTCTGACGAACCAAGGCCGTAATAACGTTAAGATTAACACGAAGTCACCACAACAGCGGACATGAGTTACGAAAGCTTTCAATTAAATCCGTAGACACCGTCGTAGTCTTTAAGATTCAGGAGCGTAGTGCATGGAGTTCAGTGTAAAAAGCGGTAGCCCGGAGAAGCAGCGGAGCGCCTGTATCGTGGTCGGCGTCTTTGAACCACGTCGTCTCTCCCCCATCGCCGAACAGCTTGATAAAATTAGCGACGGTTATATCAGCGCCCTGCTGCGTCGCGGCGAGCTGGAAGGCAAACCTGGCCAGACTTTATTGCTGCACCATGTGCCGAACATTCTGTCGGAGCGCATTCTGCTTATTGGCTGCGGTAAAGAACGCGAGCTGGACGAGCGTCAGTATAAGCAGGTTATTCAGAAAACCATCAATACGCTGAATGATACTGGTTCAATGGAGGCCGTCTGCTTCCTGACCGAACTGCACGTCAAAGGCCGCAATAACTACTGGAAAGTGCGTCAGGCCGTCGAGACCGCCAAAGAGACGCTATACAGCTTCGACCAGTTAAAAACCAACAAAAGCGAGCCGCGTCGCCCGCTGCGTAAAATGGTCTTCAACGTTCCCACCCGTCGCGAGCTGACCAGCGGCGAACGCGCTATCCAGCACGGTCTGGCGATCGCCGCCGGCATCAAAGCGGCGAAAGATCTGGGCAACATGCCGCCCAACATCTGTAACGCCGCGTATCTGGCCTCCCAGGCGCGCCAGCTGGCCGATACCTATAGTAAGAACGTCATTACCCGCGTTATCGGCGAGCAGCAGATGAAAGAGCTGGGAATGAACTCTTATCTGGCGGTCGGCAACGGCTCGCAGAACGAATCGCTGATGTCGGTTATCGAATACAAAGGTAACCCGGCAGAAGACGCGCGGCCTATCGTGCTGGTGGGTAAAGGCCTGACCTTTGACTCCGGCGGTATCTCCATCAAGCCTTCAGAAGGCATGGACGAGATGAAATACGATATGTGCGGCGCGGCGGCGGTGTACGGCGTGATGCGCATGGTGGCGGAACTTCAGTTGCCGTTGAACGTTGTCGGCGTGCTGGCCGGATGTGAAAACATGCCTGGCGGCCGCGCCTATCGTCCTGGCGACGTGTTGACCACGATGTCCGGGCAAACGGTGGAAGTGCTGAACACCGATGCCGAAGGTCGCCTGGTGCTGTGCGATGTGCTGACTTACGTTGAGCGTTTCGAGCCGGAAACGGTTATCGACGTGGCCACCCTGACCGGCGCCTGCGTGATCGCGCTCGGCCACCACATCACCGGCCTGATATCGAATCACAATCCGCTGGCCCACGAGCTGATCGGCGCGTCCGAACTGGCGGGCGATCGCGCATGGCGTCTGCCGCTTGCCGACGAGTTCCAGGAACAGCTGGAGTCAAATTTTGCGGATATGGCCAATATCGGCGGCCGTCCTGGCGGAGCGATTACCGCAGGCTGCTTCCTGGCGCGCTTTACCCGTAAATACAACTGGGCGCATCTGGATATTGCCGGCACCGCCTGGCGTTCCGGGAAGGCCAAAGGCGCGACCGGTCGTCCGGTGGCGATGCTGTCGCAGTTCCTGCTCAACCGCGCCGGATTTACCGGCGAAGAGTAATTGCCGTCTGATGCCCGGCGGCGTTACGCTTGCCGGGCCTCTGGAAAGATACCGTTTATAGGCCGGGTCAGCGTAGCGCCGCCCGGCTTAAGCATTTAAAGTCACCACAAGAAGCCCCATATATGAAAAACGCAACGTTCTATCTTCTGGACAATGATACGCAACAGGATGGCCTGAGCGCCGTTGAACAGCTGGTGTGTGACATTGCCGCAGAACGTTGGCGCAGCGGTAAACGCGTGCTCATCGCCTGCGAAGATGAGCAGCAGGCCATTCGTCTGGACGAAGCGCTCTGGGCACGCCCCGCAGAAAGTTTCGTTCCGCATAATCTGGCGGGGGAAGGTCCGCGCGGCGGCGCGCCGGTGGAGATCGCCTGGCCGCAAAAACGCAACAGCAGCCCGCGGGATATTCTGATTAGCCTGCGGCTAAAATTTGCAGATTTTGCCACCGCTTTCACAGAAGTGATAGACTTCGTCCCTTATGAAGACTCTTTGAAACAACTGGCGCGCGAACGCTACAAAGCGTACCGCATGGCTGGTTTCAACCTGAACACGGCAACCTGGAAATAATGGAAAAGACATACAACCCCCAAGATATCGAACAGCCGCTTTACGAGCACTGGGAAAAGCAGGGCTATTTCAAACCCAATGGCGACGAAAGCCAGGAAAGTTTCTGCATCATGATCCCGCCGCCGAACGTCACCGGCAGTTTGCATATGGGTCATGCCTTCCAGCAAACCATCATGGATACCATGATTCGCTACCAGCGCATGCAGGGTAAAAATACCCTGTGGCAGGCCGGTACCGACCACGCGGGTATCGCTACCCAGATGGTGGTTGAGCGTAAGATTGCCGCCGAAGAAGGTAAAACCCGCCACGACTACGGTCGCGACGCCTTTATCGATAAAATCTGGCAGTGGAAAGCGGAATCCGGCGGCACCATTACCCGTCAGATGCGCCGCCTGGGCAACTCCGTGGACTGGGAGCGCGAGCGCTTCACCATGGACGAAGGCCTGTCCAACGCCGTAAAAGAAGTCTTTGTCCGCCTGTACAAAGAAGATCTGATCTATCGCGGCAAGCGTCTGGTCAACTGGGACCCGAAACTGCGTACCGCCATCTCCGATCTGGAAGTGGAAAACCGCGAGTCTAAAGGCTCGATGTGGCATATCCGCTATCCGCTGGCCGACGGCGCGAAAACCGCTGACGGTAAAGATTATCTGGTCGTCGCTACCACCCGTCCGGAAACCGTGCTGGGCGATACCGGCGTGGCCGTTAACCCGGAAGATCCGCGCTATAAAGACCTTATCGGCAAATTCGTCATTCTGCCGCTGGTTGACCGCCGCATTCCGATTGTGGGCGATGAACACGCCGATATGGAAAAGGGCACCGGCTGCGTGAAGATCACCCCGGCGCACGACTTTAATGACTATGAAGTGGGCAAGCGTCATGCGCTGCCGATGATCAACATCCTGACCTTTGATGGCGATATCCGCGAAACCGCGGAAGTTTACGACACCAAAGGCAACGAGTCCGACGTCTACTCAAACGCCATCCCGGCGGAGTTCCAGAAGCTGGAGCGCTTTGCCGCGCGTAAAGCGGTGGTTGCCGCCATCGACGCGCTGGGCCTGCTGGACGAGATTAAACCGCACGATCTGACCGTACCATACGGCGACCGCGGCGGCGTCGTTATCGAACCGATGCTCACCGATCAGTGGTACGTACGTGCCGACGTGCTGGCTAAACCGGCGGTTGAAGCGGTCGAGAACGGCGACATTCAGTTCGTGCCGAAGCAGTACGAAAACATGTACTTCTCCTGGATGCGCGACATTCAGGACTGGTGTATCTCCCGTCAGCTGTGGTGGGGTCACCGCATCCCGGCATGGTACGACAACGACGGCAACGTTTACGTTGGCCGCACCGAAGACGAAGTACGCCAGGAAAATAACCTCGGCGCCGACGTGGCGCTGCGCCAGGACGAAGACGTGCTGGATACCTGGTTCTCCTCCGCGCTGTGGACGTTCTCTACTCTTGGCTGGCCGGAAAACACCGATGCCCTGCGCCAGTTCCATCCGACCAGCGTGATGGTTTCCGGCTTCGACATCATCTTCTTCTGGATTGCCCGCATGATCATGATGACCATGCACTTCATCAAAGATGAAAACGGCAAGCCGCAGGTGCCGTTTAAAACCGTCTATATGACCGGTTTGATCCGCGATGACGAAGGCCAGAAGATGTCCAAATCGAAGGGCAACGTTATCGACCCGCTGGATATGGTTGATGGCATCTCCCTGCCGGAGCTGCTGGAGAAACGTACCGGCAACATGATGCAGCCGCAGCTGGCGGAGAAAATCGCCAAACGCACCGAGAAACAGTTCCCGAACGGCATTGAGCCGCACGGTACCGACGCCCTGCGCTTTACCCTGGCGGCGCTGGCCTCTACCGGCCGCGATATCAACTGGGATATGAAGCGTCTGGAAGGTTACCGTAACTTCTGCAACAAGCTGTGGAACGCCAGCCGCTTTGTGCTGATGAATACCGAAGATCAGGATTGCGGCTTTAACGGCGGCGAAATGACCCTGTCGCTGGCGGACCGCTGGATCCTGGCGGAATTCAACCAGACCATCAAAGCCTACCGCGAGGCGCTGGACGGCTTCCGCTTCGATATTGCCGCAGGCATTCTGTACGAGTTCACCTGGAACCAGTTCTGCGACTGGTATCTGGAGCTGACCAAGCCGGTAATGAACGGCGGTTCCGAGTCTGAGCTGCGCGGCACCCGTCACACGCTGGTGACCGTTCTGGAAGGTCTGCTGCGCCTGGCGCACCCGATTATTCCGTTCATCACCGAGACCATCTGGCAGCGCGTGAAGGTCATTTGCGGTATCACTGCCGATACCATCATGCTGCAGCCGTTCCCGCAGTACGATGCGTCTCAGGTTGACGAAGCGGCGCTGGCCGATACCGAATGGCTGAAGCAGGCGATCGTCGCCGTGCGTAACATCCGTGCGGAAATGAACATCGCCCCAGGTAAGCCGCTGGAGCTGCTGCTGCGCGGCTGCAGCGAAGCCGCGATTCGTCGCGTGAACGACAACCGCAGCTTCCTGCTGAACCTGGCGCGTCTGGAAAGCATCACCGTGCTGCCTGCCGATGATAAAGGTCCGGTTTCCGTGACCAAAATTATCGACGGCGCCGAGCTGCTGATCCCGATGGCTGGCCTTATCAATAAAGAAGATGAGCTGGCGCGCCTCGCTAAAGAGGTGACCAAAATCGAAGGCGAGATTGGCCGCATCGAAAGCAAACTCTCCAACGAAGGCTTTGTGGCGCGCGCGCCGGAAGCGGTGATCGCCAAAGAGCGTGAGAAGCTGGAAGGTTACGCGGAAGCAAAAGCGAAGCTGATTGAGCAGCAGGCGATTATCGCCGCGCTGTAATTCACTCGCCCCTTATCCATTCGGATAAGGGGCGTTTTCTGTGAAAGATCCTCGCTTGCACTCTCCCCTCCCGCAGTGTTATTAACAACATTATCCGTCATTATTTTGCAATGAGTCTTCACATGAATACGAGCGCAACCCTACCGCTAACCCTGCGCCGCATCACGGCTAATGATAATCCGGCGATTGCCGCTGTTATCCGCCAGGTCTCCGCTGAATATGGTCTGACCGCCGACAAAGGCTATACGGTAGCCGATCCGAATCTGGATGAACTCTATGAGCTTTATAGCCAGCCGGGTTCCGCCTATTGGGTCGTTGAGCAGAATGGTGAAGTGGTGGGCGGCGGCGGCGTGGCACCGCTCTCCTGCAGCGAGCCCGATATCTGCGAACTACAAAAAATGTATTTTATGACCTCCGCGCGCGGCCAGGGGCTGGCGAAAAAGCTGGCGCTGATGGCCCTGGATCACGCCCGCCAGCAGGGATTCAAACGCTGTTATCTGGAAACCACCGCTTTCCTTAAAGAAGCGATCGGTTTATATGAACACCTTGGCTTCGAGCATATTGCTGAGCCGCTGGGCTGCACCGGCCACGTTGACTGCGAAGTCAGGATGCTGAAAGTGCTGTAGCGCCAGCGAAAAGGCGATGCGGATTAATCGAAAAAACGCATGGTCTTCATGCAAAAAGAGCGTTATTCACCGCACGTGTTCGCTAATACACTCTTCGAGCATTGGATCTTTTAGCCTGCCGCCGCGGCAGGCCTTGCTCAGGATAGAACACAATGAAAAAACTCTCCCTCCTGCTCACCGGCAGCATGATACTTGCCGGCATGGCTTCCAGCGTTAACGCCGGCGAACTCGCTGGCAATACCGAAGGCGCTCAGATCATCCGCGTGGAAAAAACACGGGGCCGTATCGATGCGCTCAACGAAATCGTATATAGCCAGGTAAAAAGCACCGTCGCCGTTCGTCAACTGCATATGTCTTTGCTGGTGCCGCGTAACGGCGATCTGAAACCGGCAATCGTCTATTTCCCCGGCGGCGGTTTCACCAGCGCGGCCTGGAATAAGTTTATCGAGATGCGTATGGCGCTGGCGTCGGCGGGATTCGTCGTCGCGGCGGCGGAATACCGTACGGTTCCCGATACCTTCCCGGCCCCGATTATCGATGGTAAAGCCGCCGTTCGCTATCTGCGCGAACATGCAGCGGAATACGGTATAGATCCGTCGCGTATTGGCGTGCTGGGGGATTCCGCAGGCGGCTATATGGCGCAGATGCTGGCGCTTACCAATGGCGACAAAACGTTCGATCGTGGCGATAACCTGGCGCAGTCATCGGACGTGCAGGCCGCCGCCACGCTGTACGGAATTTCGAATCTGTTGAATATCGGCGAAGGTTTTCCGCAGGCGATTCAAAAAGTGCACCAGTCACCTGCAGTCACTGAAGCGCTGCTGGTCCACGGTAGCGCCTTTCGCGACTGGCCGGGAGCGACGATTGCCAGTGACCCGCAAAAAGCGCTGGCTGCCAGCCCGATGGGCCATATTCGCGGTAAAAAGCCGCCATTTTTAATTATGCACGGCAGCGCCGACACTCTGGTTTCACCGGTACAAAGTCAACAGCTCTATCGCGCGCTGAAGAAAGAGGGTAACCCGGCCGATTACGTGCTGCTGGAAGGCGCGGAGCACGGCGATGACAGCTGGTATCAGAAGCCGGTTATTGAACGGGTAGTGAACTGGTTTAAAACCACCCTCGACGCGCCCAAAGCCGCCGCGACAGCAGAAAAAGATAAAAACGCCAATCTGTAATGGATCGTCAGGCCGCTGCGGTGAAGCTGCGGCCTGACGCTCAGGCGGGCACGCCGCTGTGAAAGCGAAACTCAGCCTCGGGCGCGTTAATGAGCGCCGCTTCCGCCTCGCCAAGCTGGCGTACGCGTTCACTGATATCGTCCCCGGCAATCCTCTGCGCCAAATCCAGATAGTCCTGATAGTGGCGCGCTTCAGAGCGCAGCAGCGACAGATAAAACTTTTGCAGATCGTCATCCAGCCATGGCGCCAGCGCGGCAAAACGCTCGCAGGAGCGGGCTTCAATATAGGCTCCGCAGATGAGTTTATCGATCAACATGACCGGTTCATGCGAACGCACTTCCCGGCGCAGCCCGCGAGCATAGTTACTGGCGGTGATTTTGACGTATGGGATATCGCGGGAAAGCATAATTTCCCTCACCTGCCAGAAGTGATGCAGCTCTTCTTTGATTAGCAGGATCATGCTGTCGAGTAGCTGACGTCCCCAGGGATCGTCGGTCTGCGGCATGGCGCTTTTATTTATCTGCTTATGCAGCGCGACGAAATCCGGTTCCGGCCCCCAGCGGTAGGTAAAGTCCTCGTACGGCTTCAGGCAGGCCAGCAGTTCATCCGCGCCTGCTTTATCCGCGACGTATCGACGCACCAGCAGCATGGCGTTTTGCGCCGCTTTCAGTTCGCACACCATATGGTCGGTCAACAGCAGCGGGAGGTTTTCCGGTTTACGGGCTTCATCAATCCACGCCTGAGGTGTTGGGCAATGCAGAAAGCTTAAAATCGGAGCGAGTATTTGCGGGTAATCCATTGAAGTTCCTTGCTATACGGCGGCATACCGTGCCGCCGTATACCTCTGCTACTTAGTGGCGGACGCCGTCGTCGTCTTCATCAACGAGATCTTCGTCGTCATCGCCTTCTTCCCCGTTAGGATCTTCGTAGTAGGTACCCCAGCCGTCGTACTCGACGTCGTATTTTTCCGCCAGGGTCATCAGCTGCTCAACCTGGGCATCGATCAGCTCGGCATTCAGCGCGGATTCGCTGAGGATATCGCAGCAAATCACGGTATCACCCTCTTCAACTTCCAGCTATTCTGGCTCAGTCACTTCATAACCCAGCTTGAAGGCCTCGACCGCCACTTTTTCCAGCGTTTCGAAATCATCGGCAGAAAGATGGTGTTCAATGGTGTACAGCGCGTCAGGATCGCTGCCGTCTTCGAGCAGTTCTTCAATAATCAGACGCGTTTCTTCACGCTGTTCTTCCAGTAATTCCGGGTTAGCCATGGCTCGTTCCTCATAATGTGTCGCAGATACTTCTATTGTCACATACCGCCGTGATTGCCTCCACCTTCTGAGAGAAAGATTTATGATGCGGGGTTGCAAATGAATATTCATACATATAAAGTGAATTTTAATTCAACAAATGGCTTGAGCCACGTGAGGGAACCATGTCCGCGTTTTATCAGAAGCATTTTTTAAAGTTGCTCGATTTTACCCCGGCCGAAATCACCGCTCTGCTTGAGCTGGCCGCCAGGCTTAAAGCTGATAAGAAAAACAATATCGAAATTCAGCATCTCGCCGGTAAAAACATCGCGCTCATCTTCGAAAAAGACTCTACCCGCACCCGATGCTCTTTCGAAGTTGCCGCATTTGACCAGGGCGCTCGCGTCACCTATCTCGGACCAAGCGGCAGCCAGATTGGCCACAAAGAGTCGATTAAAGACACCGCTCGCGTATTGGGGCGCATGTATGACGGTATTCAATATCGCGGCCATGGCCAGGAAGTGGTGGAAACCCTTGCCGAGTATGCCGGCGTTCCGGTGTGGAACGGCCTGACCAACGAATTTCACCCCACCCAGCTGCTGGCGGATTTACTGACTATGCAGGAACACCTGCCGGGCAAAGCCTTTAACGAGATGACTCTGGTCTACGCCGGCGACGCGCGGAATAACATGGGTAACTCCATGCTTGAAGCCGCTGCGTTGACCGGGCTGGATCTGCGTCTGGTCGCGCCAACGGCCTGCTGGCCGGAAGAGAAGCTGGTTGCGCAGTGCCGCACGCTGGCGCAGAAAAACGGCGGCAATATTACGCTAACTGAAGATATCGCTGCGGGCGTGAAGGGCGCGGACTTTATCTATACCGACGTCTGGGTATCGATGGGCGAAGCCAAAGAGAAGTGGGCGGAGCGTATCGCGCTGCTGCGCGGGTATCAGGTGAACCGCGAGATGATGGCGCTGACCGGCAACCCACAGGTGAAGTTCCTTCACTGTCTGCCCGCGTTCCACGACGACCAGACCACGCTCGGCAAACAGTTGGCGG
>OKHR01000071.1_pt1 | contig 12247 bp, 4 predicted proteins | sample 1610091 | NCBI WGS metagenome assembly OKHR01 (sample SAMN04436620, study PRJEB24849) | human gut metagenome | biome: human gut; feature: NICU; material: stool | host: Homo sapiens | place: USA: Saint Louis, MO | collected 2010-01-27 | reverse complement strand
ATCGTAAGGAATCAGGCGGAAGCGCTGGTCGAAGCGTCGAAAGAAGAAGTGAAAGCGCTGTCAGCGCCGGTCACCGGACCGCTGGCGGACGATCCGATTCAGGACACCATCACCTTTGACGATTTCGCCAAAGTCGATATGCGCATCGCGCTGATTGAAAACGCCGAGTTCGTGGACGGTTCCGACAAGCTACTGCGCCTGACGCTGGATCTCGGCGGCGAGAAGCGCAACGTCTTCTCCGGCATCCGCTCCGCCTACCCGGATCCGCAGGCGCTGATTGGCCGCCTGACGGTTATGGTCGCCAACCTGGCGCCGCGTAAAATGCGCTTCGGCATCTCGGAAGGCATGGTGATGGCCGCAGGCCCTGGCGGGAAAGATATTTTCCTGTTAAGCCCGGACAGCGGCGCCCAGCCAGGCCAGCAGGTCAAGTAATACCGCATAAAGCGCTGCTCCGGCAGCGCTTTTTTTATAAATTCTGAAAATCGCATTCTTGTCGTCCTCCCCCTCTGTGTTCTTAGTAATAACTGCTAGCATAAAATCCAAACTGGATAAAAACACAGGGAAGAAAATGAAATCTTTTATTTATCAGGACGAAAAATCACATAAATTCTGGGCGGTGGAGCAGCAAGATAACGAGCTGCATCTGAGCTGGGGCAAGGTCGGCACCAGCGGCCAGAGCCAGATTAAAACCTTTGCCGATAGCGCCACTGCTGCAAAAGCCAAACAGAAACTGATTGGTGAGAAGACAAGAAAAGGCTACGCAGAAAATACCGCGGCGGAAAAAAGCCCGCCCCAGGCTGTCGCTAGCCAATCTAATAACCGACCCTGGCTCGCTGATGATGCCCATATACCGCTAACAGAGGAGATCGGCTGGATTGCTTTCCCTCACCGTAACCGTTCCAGACCGTTTAATACCACACCGGACGGCAATCAGATTTGGCAACGCATTACCAGGAATGATAAAGCCGAATTCAGGCCATCCGACTATCATTTCACGTCACCGGCCTGGGAACAGGCCTACGCTGAACTACACCAACGGATTAAGCATAATCAATCCACCGGAAGCCTGCTTTCCGAAGCGGCTCTTCTCGGGCAAATGGGCTATTATTCTGGTGATTTAATCGACCTCTTTGTGACGCAATACGGGCTTGAAACCACGGTTGAGATCGCCTGTCATACCCTACAAGTGGCATGCAAGTACGATGATGATCTTAAGAAAATTGTCGTACGTAGCGACTTTCCTGTTAACGAAACAGAATATCTGCCCGACTGGCTCCCGCGCTTGTGTCATCATCTTTCATTAGCGCCAGAGGAAGAGTGGCTACGCTGTGTCAAAAAACTGATTGCTGCTATTCCTGAGCTTTCTCCCGCTATGCAGCCGTTTGTCGCACTGATGTTGCCAGAGCGTCCGGATATCGCCAATGAGATAGCATTACGTTTCGCCGCAGAAGAGATTCCGGCAATGGCGTGGTTGAAAATGGTTGTCAATGCCCCTTCTGCACTGATTACGCTAGAAAAATATCCGTTGCCTCCACTTTACTCTCACTTTCTCCCCTATGTTGCCACATTGATAGCCAACCAAGGCATGATCGGGGTAAGTCAACTCGTCAACGATTTGGACGAAAAGGAAGCAAGCACCCAATTACCTGAGCTTGAAGCTACTGACTATTTCACTAAGTGGTTATCTAAAACGAACCATCCGGATGCGCTTAAGATATTAATTCTTGGTGCCGGCAACAAAAATAAGCGCCTGGGATATTTAAGTAAGGCCAGTCAAAAATATCCTCATGCAGCCATTGCCGCTTATGCGTCGCTGCTGACGAGCTATGAAGATCCGATCTGGCGCAAAGCGCTAACGGTACTCATCAGCGCTGAACCAGCTCGGGTAGAGCAAGTTCTGCCATGGATTGACGCACACGCCGCAGAAACGTTAACCGCGACGCGGCCGCATAGCGACTCATCAGCAGAATATGCCAGCCCGGAGACCCTACCAGAAATACTGGTATCCCCGCCGTGGCTAAAGCAAAATCAAAAAAGCGCATCACCAGTATTCAAACTATCAATACTCCCCGTCACTTCTACGCTAAGCCTGACGCCGGCAATAACGGAAGAGCTAACTGGCTACGATTACAGTGATTACCACTGCCAATTCAGGTACGCGGACCTGCCGCCATTTGAAAGCTATCATTGGGAAAAAGTGACGGAGCCTTTCACCCCGGAACAAAACTTTCTGTGGCGTCTGGGGTTTGAAAAGTGGCAACAGTTAACCCCTGGCACATCGCAAAAAGTCCCCATTCCGCAAAGCGCCGTCACAGCCCTGCAATGTGCAGACTATGACACCTTGATAAATGAGTTCCATCAGTATACGGGTAAGCAGTATTCGCAATGGAAGCTGTATCTGCTGGCCTGGATGCCGCGCGAGCAAGCATTAGCCCTGCTGGATGCTCTGGCTGATGAACCTCACAAAGGCGAAGAGGGGATCTTACCCATTTTTGGCATCGATGCCCTGCCGATTTTTGTCCGTTATCTTAAACACGATCGCCAGTCGCTGTGGCCGTTTACCCCCTATTGCGGCACAACCGATTAGGCACTGCCGATGGCACAAAACTTCAGCCGCAAAAAAACGCTGCGCGAAGACGCCCGAAGCTGGTTACTTGAGTATCCCGAACATGCCATTGCCGGGTTATTGCCCGTAGCGCTAGGAAAAGCGTGCAAAGACAGGGACGACGCTCAACAAGCTTTGCGATTACTGGCCGAAAATAATCACCGTTCTCTGATAACCCAAATAGCACAGCGCTATCAACAACCGGAGATTATCGCTGCACTGGGAGCCTTTCTCGACGCAGGAGACTTTCACGATTTCCCGACGAAAATTCAGCCTTTGCCTGAATTTTATCAATTTGCACTGTGGCGCAGACCACAGCTCAAAAGCTCGGGGTTGCCGTTGCCGGATAACGCCATGCGTTACCTCGGCGATATGTTGAATTTCCCACGCGAAGTGAAACTTTACGCCGGACTGAATACCGTAAAAAGCATCTGCACTCCAACATCTCTGGCTAACTTTGCCTGGGATCTTTTTAACGCCTGGATTGAAGCCGGAGGCCCTTCAAAAGCGAACTGGGCCTTCACAACATTAGCCTTTTTCGGTAATGACGATACCGCGCGAGCGCTGACGCCGCTCATCCGTGCCTGGCCTGGAGAATCACAACATCAACGCGCAGCGCTTGGGTTGGACATTCTGGCAGAAATCGGCAGCGACATCGCTTTGATGTTGCTAAACGGCATTGCGAAAAAAATCAAATTTGCGGCGCTACAGGAGAATGCACAGAACAAAATCAAGCAAATTGCCGAACAGCGTGAACTGACCATTGCCGAGCTGGAAGACCGCCTCGCCCCGGATCTCGGACTGGACGACAACGGCACTCTGGTTCTCGACTTCGGCCCCCGCCGCTTTACAGTCAGCTTCGATGAAGCTCTGAAACCCTTTGTGCGCGATGAAAGCGGTCGCCGCCTGAAAGATTTGCCGAAGCCCGGCAAAAGCGACGATGAACCGCGCGCTGCGGAGGCCGTCAGTCGTTACAGGCAGTTGAAAAAAGACGTCCGCACGGTAGCCAGCCAGCAGATCATGCGGCTTGAATCAGCGATGTGCCTGCGCCGCCGCTGGACCGCCGAACAGTTCCGCCTGTTCCTCGTCGACCATCCGCTGGTGCGCCATCTCACCCGTCGCCTGATCTGGGGAGTCTATAGCCAGGAAAACGTCCTGCTGGCCTGCTTCCGCGTCGCCGAAGATAACAGCTACAGCGATGCAGAAGATAACCTGTTCAGCCTGCCTGAAGGGCAAATCGGCCTTCCGCACGTGCTGGAAATCTCCGCGGAAGACGCCGCCGCCTTCGGCCAGCTGTATGCCGACTATGAACTACTGCCGCCGTTCCGCCAGCTCGATCGCAACCACTATCGCCTGACGGAAAGCGAAAACCGGGCCACAGAATTAACGCGCTGGCGCGGACGCCAGTGCCAGGCCGGGCGCATCGTCGGACTGGAGCGCAAAGGCTGGCAGCGAATAGAAGATGGCGGCAGCATCTGCGGCATGTTCAAACCCGCCGCCAGCGGCGACATGGTGCTGGAAGTGGAACCTTTTTCGCTGCTGTATGGAGAAACCACCTACGACGAACTCATCCCGTTCGAGACAGTGAAAATCGTTACCAAAGGCGATATTGACTACGGCAAACCGACCTTTGCTTTCGCAACGCTCGACGCTATCGCCGCCAGCGAACTGATTAACGATATCGAATCGCTATTCGATTAAAAGGACTTAGTCATGAAAACGTTTATTTATCAGGATGAAAAATCACATAAGTTCTGGGCGGTTGAGCAGCAGGATAACGAACTGCATCTGAGCTGGGGGAAGGTGGGTACCAGCGGCCAGAAGCAGATTAAAACCTTTGCCGACGCGGCAGCGGCCAGTAAGGCCGGGCAGAAGCTGATCAATGAAAAAAACCGCAAAGGCTACGTTGAGCAAGGCGAAACCACGCCGTCTGCGGCAGCCAGCCTGCCGGAGGAACCGGCATCTACCCCAGCTGCGCCGCCGCCCGCATGCGCCACCGTGCCTGCAGACATAGCTCGTCCGTGGCTGGCGGACGATGCCGAACTGGCTTTGTCAGATGCGCTGCTGCAAGATGTGCTCCCTTCACGCCGCTTTCCCGTTCCACCGATCGCCGCGCCCGCAGATAGCGAACTGATGAATCTCGGCAAAGAGATCCACCAGCAGTCCGGGAAAGCCGTGACCTTTGACTATGCCGACTGTTCCGCCTACTGGCAGCAAACCATCAACGAAGCCCTTAGCGATGGCCCGCTCTCCCCTGCTGCGCTGGCGGTGCAGCTCGCCCTCGCCACGCGTCGCGGCTGGCGCAGCAGCGACAATGCCGACCTGATGGACGAAATTGTTTACGTCTACGGACTGGAATACGCCGTCGAGACGTTTATTTCCCTGCAGCACATTGCTTTTGATTACAATTACCAGACCCTGCAGGTGACCTTCCTTTCAGAACCCACCAGCGCGCGCGGGCCCGGGATGCTGGACGTGCGCCTGCGCGCGCATCTGGCTCAGGCCGATGAACCGCTCTGGCAGCGCTGTGTGAATAAACTGATCGCCGCGCTGGCGGATATGCCCATCGGGCAGCAGCCGCTGGTGGCGCTATTGCTGCCCGATCGCCCGGATATCGTCCACGAAATCGCCCGCCGGGTGCTGGCGCATAAAAATATCAGAACGGCGGAATGGCTGAAGGTGGTGGTTCGCGACCCGCAGCTCGTCAAAGCGCTGGAGCCTTATCGGGCGGAGAACCTGTTTAACGACTACTACCACGGCAGCGTCTGGAACGCGACGGTGATGCGCGAACAGGGCGTTGCCGGCATCGCCCGCTTCGCACCCTACGTTCATGACGATCTGTGCGGTAAGCTGGTCAGCCAAATTAACCATCCGCAGGCGCTGAGCCAGCTAATCCTCGCAAGCGAGCAGGGTAAGCGTTGTCACGAACGGATGACCCAGGCCAGCGCGCGCTTCCCGCACGCCGCGCTGGCGGCGCTGGCTGAACTGCTGACGCAGAAAGAAGAGAAACGCTGGCGCATTATGCTGATGACCCTGCTCAGCGGGCAGCCGGGGCTGGTCGGAGAAATTGTGCCGTGGATCTCTGCACAGGCCGCGACGCTACTGGAAGCCTGCCAGCAGCAGTTAAGCCAGCAGGCCGAGTGCGCCCGCGACGATATGCTCCCGCCGGCGCTGGTCACCCCACCCTGGGCGGCGAAAAAGAAAAAATCCCCCATTGCACAGCTGAATCTGCCGCCGCTCCCATTAGAGCCGGTCTGTATGCTGACGGAAGAGGCAAGCAAACAGCTTCTCGAACAGCGTAGCTGGTATGCCCGCCAGCTCGATAATGGCAAAGAAAAAGATGAAAAGGAGCTCCTGTCCTGCTTAGGTTTCCACAGCTGGAACCGGAACCAAAATCGCTATGAAGATGTCTCCGATGCCGCTATCGATGCCTGGCAACGACAGGATTATCCGGCGCTGATTGCGGAATTTAAGAATGCCCATACTTATCGCCAGGAAGAGTGGAAGCTGTACATGCTCGCCGCCCTGCCCGCCGGACGGGCGCTCCAGGCCTGGAACGCGCTCAGCCAGGAGCCCCACACCGGCGCAGACTTTGTGATGGCGCACCTGCGTCTCGCCGGCTTGCCGGGCTTTATCCACTCCTTCTCACGCTATCCGCAGGAAAACCTGTCGGTTGCGATCTGGTTTGCCGCCAGCGAACTGGCCCCCATCATCGCCCGCGCTTTTAACAAGCTTAAATCGCTGCGTGAAGGCGCGCGCGAATGGCTGCTGGCCTATCCTGAACATGCGATTACCGGCCTGCTGCCCGCCGCCCTCGGCAAAGCGGGCGAAGCGCAGGACAGTGCGCGCCTGGCGATACGTATGCTGGTGGATAACGGCCATCAGCCGCTGCTTGAAGAGGTCGCCCGGCGCTACAATCAGCCGGCGGTAACGGAGGCCGTTAGCGCCCTGCTCGCCCTCGATCCGCTGGATAACCATCCGACCAAAATTCCGCCGCTGCCCGCATTTTACCAGCCTGCGCTGTGGACGCGTCCGCTGCTGCGTGAAAATGGCCTGGCTCTGCCGGATGGCCCCATAAAAGCGCTCGGCGAAATGCTGCGCTTCCCGTCAGAGGAGGGGATTTATCCCGGCCTGCAGCAGGTTAAAGATCTCTGTACTGCCGAATCACTTGCCGCCTTTGCCTGGGATCTGTTCAGCGCCTGGCAAACCGCCGGAGCGCCATCGAAAGAGAGCTGGGCGTTTACCGCGCTCGGGATTTTCGGCAACGATGATACCGCCCGGGCCCTGACGCCGCTGATCCGCGCCTGGCCCGGCGAATCTCAGCATAAGCGCGCCACCGTCGGATTAGATATTCTCGCCGCCATCGGCACGGATATCGCCCTGATGCAGCTTAACGGCATCGCCCAGAAGCTAAAATTCAAAGCCCTGCAGGAACGCGCCAGAGAGAAAATCGGCAATATCGCTGAAAGCCGCGGGCTGACCGTGGAAGAACTGGAAGACCGCCTGGCGCCCGATCTGGGTCTGAATGAGGATGGTAAGCTCACCCTCGATTTTGGCCCACGGCGCTTTATCGTGAGCTTTGATGAAGCGCTCAAGCCGTACGTCCGGGATGAAAACGGCAGCCGTCTGAAAGATCTGCCGAAGCCGAATAAAAGCGACGATAACGCGCTCGCCGCCGAGGCTGTCAATCGCTACAAGGCCCTGAAAAAAGATGCCCGCACGATTGCCGCCCAGCAAATCGCGCGGATGGAGTCGGCCATGTGCCAGCGCCGCCGCTGGACGCCGGAGAACTTCCGCCTGTTCCTGGTCAACCATCCGCTGGTACGCCATCTCACCCGTCGCCTGGTATGGGGCGTATACGGTGAGGACAACCGCCTGCAGGCCTGTTTCCGCGTGGCGGAAGACAACAGCTACAGCAATGCCGATGACGATCTCTTTCCTCTGCCGGACGGCGACATTCGTATCGGCCTTCCGCATCGGCTGGAAATGACGCCGCAGGATGCCGCCGCTTTTGGTCAGCTATTTGCCGATTACGAACTGCTGCCGCCGTTCCGTCAGCTCGACCGCAACTGCTACACACTAACACCTGCCGAGCTTGCAGCCACTGAGCTGACCCGCTGGGCCGGACGCAAGTGCCCGAGCGGCCGGGTCATCGGGCTGGCCAACAAAGGCTGGCTACGCGGCGAGCCGCAGGACGCTGGCTGGATCGGCTGGATGCTAAAACCGCTGGGACAGCGGGCGCTGGTAATGGAAATAGACGAAGGCTTCGCCGTGGGCATGCTGCCGGATGAGCTCAGCGCCGAGCAGCTATTAAGCAAAGTCTGGCTGTACGCCGGAAATGCCCGGCAGTACGGCTGGGGCGGCAACGCTCCGCAGCAGGCTCGATTTTCGGAGCTGGATAAAGTCGCCCTCAGCGAACTGATCAACGATATTGAAGGGCTATTTGAATAGAACAAGGAACGTTTATGCACAACGCACTAACCCCACCCTGGCTGGCGGATGACGCGCAGCTGGAGCTGACCATTAAAAAAGGCAAGACGCCGTTAAGCCACCGCCGCTGGCCGGGCGAGCCGGTGCCGCTGGTTAAAGTGGAACGACTTCAACGGCTGGCGAACGATATTGCCTCCCGCAGTCAGCCCCTCGCCTGGGAAGCTGAACAATGTACTGCTGAGTGGCAACAGGCGATTGCGCAGGCGATGCGCTGCGTGGGCGAGGCCAGCGCGGCAATGCCCGCCCGCGCGCTGGCGGTGCTGACTCGTCTGGCTGAAGAGGATAGCCCGGCGCTTTTGGATGAAATCGTCCAGCTGCACGGCGTCGAGTACGCGACCGAGGTGGTGATTGCCCGGCAGAATATCGCGGCGGGCCATAGTAAATACCCGCCGCGCAAATGGGTGTTCAGTCATCCGCAGAAAGAGAACGTTTACGGCCTCCACTCTGAAACCTATAGCGAGTTCGATCTACGTCTGCGCAAACATCTGTCGCTGGCGGAAGAGGTCGTCTGGCAACGCTGCGCCGAAAAGCTCATTGCCGGCCTGGTCGAAACGCCGTTTTATCGCCAGCCGTTTATCGCCCTGCTGCTGCCGGAAAGGCCGGATATCGCCAATCAAATAGCCGGACGTTGCATTGACAACTCCTGGCGGTCGTCAAAAGAGTGGCTTAAAGCCGTCGCCACCGACCCCGCCGTGCTGGCGAAGCTTGAGGAAACCTGGTCGAGTGATATTTTTACCGATCGCCAGGACAGCGATGGCTATTTTGCAAACCGCTACGGCTATGCCGCTTGCGCCGCGCTTTTGCGTGAACAGGGGCTGGCGGCAGTCGCCAGGCTGGCGATTTACGCGCATAAAGACGACTGCGGTAGCCTGCTGGCGCAAATCAACCATCCGCAGGTTATTCGCCTGCTGCTGCTGGTGGCGGATAAAAACAAGCCCAGCCAGCTGCGCGTGGCAAAATATGCCAGACAATTTCCCGCCTCGACGCTGGCGGCGCTGGCAGAGCTGCTGGCGCTACCGGAGCCGCCCGCGCGTCCGGGCTATCCGCATATTGAAGCGAAAAAGCTCCCGCAGCAGCAGAAAAAACGCGCAGAGGGCTGGCGAATGCTGCTCCGGACGCTGCTGAATACGCATCCGCCGCTGGTCGAACAGGTTAGTCCCTGGCTAAGCGCGCAGGCGCGGGAACTTCTGGCGACGTTCCGACAGGCGCTGCCCGCAGGCGTCACGGTGACCGTCGATAACCCCGGCCTGCCGGAAATTCTGCTCTCGCCGCCGTGGCGCAGTAAAAAGAAAAAAGCCGCCGCGCCGCGTTTTGCGCTATCGCCGCTGAAGCTTGCGCCGCAGGAGTACTGGCAGCCTGGAGAGCGGGAGGCGCTGGCCGCCGGCAAACCGGCCTGCTTCTTTAACGACCTGCCGCTGCATGAGCGCATTAGCCGCAAAGGTGAGGTGGTATTAGAGGAGCTGGGCTTTCAGGATATGGATTATCTTTTTCATCAATATACTTTGAATGGACAGCATGGGCATTTAGGGTCGCCGTGGCACAGCGCATACAGGACTAAAACAGGCTGGGATAAAGCCGCTATCAGAGCGCTGCACAGCGGTGATAACGAAGCGCTTCTCAAAGCCTGGCGAGACTATCTCGAAGAAAGCTATCACCCCAACGAGTGCTGGAATCTTTATCTGCTTATGCAGCTCCCCCGCAAGCAGGCGGTAACGCTCTGGAAGCGCATTAATGAAGAAAATTTCATATTTGTCGGCGCTGAATACCTGTTGAGCATCCTCGGGACTGACGCCCTGCACGGCATGCTGCTGGCGCTCCGGCATCGGCCAAAAGTGATCTTTCCGCTGCTGATGCATCTCGGCGCAACGGAGCTGGCGCTGCCGGTGGCCCGCGTCTGGCGGCGCTTTCAGGCGCAGAGCGATCTCGCCCGCCAGTGGCTACTGCAATGGCCGGAACACGCCGCCGCCGCGTTAATTCCGCTGGCGTTCGATAAAGCAGGCGATAGCCGCGAAGCGGCCATTAACGCCCTGCGTCTGCTGTATCAGGAAGGCCATCACGCGCAGCTGCAAACGGTGGCGCAACGCTGGCACGAACCGAGGCTATGGCCAGCGCTGGAGCAGTTGCTGACGCAAGATCCGCTGGATAATTATCCGGCCCGCACGCCGAAAGCGCCGGATTTCTGGCAGCCCGCGCTCTGGCGCAGGCCGCGGCTTCTCAGCAACGACCAGCCGCTGACCGACGATGCGCTGGAAATTCTCGGCGATATGCTGCGCTTCGCCCAGGGCGGCCACTTTTACTGCGGGCTGGATTTAGTCAAAGCCGCCTGTCAGCCTCAATCGCTGGCCGCTTTCGCCTGGGATCTCTTCAAAGCCTGGCAGAATGCCGGTGCGCCCGGCAAAGAGAACTGGGCTTTTCAGACGCTGGGGATCTTTGGCGATGAGAGTACGGTGCGAGATTTAACCCAACTTAATCTCGCCTGGCCGCAGGAAGGGATAGCTGCCCGCGCCGCCAGCGGCCTGCATCTTCTGACCCGCATCGGCAGCGATATGTCGCTGCTGCAGCTGGACCATATTTCGCAACGGGCAAAATCCCGCCCGCTGCGCGAGAGCGCGGAACGTTGTCTGCAAGAGATTGCCGAAGCGCGCGATTTGAGCGAAGAGCAGCTGCAGGATCGGCTTACGCCGACGCTGGGGCTGGATAATCCCGGTGCGCTGACCTTTGATTTCGGTACCCGCAGCTTTAGCGTGCGCTTTGATGAAAATCTGCAGCCGGTAATTTATGACCAGCAGGGAGCGCGGCAAAAGAGCCTCCCGCGCCTGCGCGCCGAAGATGACCAGACAAAAGCCGCGGAAGCGCTGCTCCGGCTGAAAGGATTGAAAAAAGATGCCGCTCGCGTGGCGAAACGCCTGCTACCGCATCTGGAAAATGCCCTGCGGCTGGCGCGGCGCTGGACGCGCGCGGAGTTTCAGTCGCTGTTCGTCGACCACCCGCTGACCCACAATGTGACCCGCCGCCTGGTATGGGGAGTATACGCCGCTAATGAGCCTCGTCGCCTGCTCGCCGCTTTTCGCATCGCGGCCGAGGGAGAGTTCTGCGACGGCCAGGATGAGCCCATCACGCTGCCGGAAGATGCACTATTCGGCATCGTTCATCCGCTGGAAATGGACGACCTGACGCGGGCGGCGTTTGAACAACTCTTTGCCGATTACCAGCTATTGCCGCCGTTCCGTCAGCTGCCCCGCCATACTCTCCTGCTGCTGCCGGAAGAAACTTCAGTCAGCAAGCTAACGCGCTGGCAGGGAAGGTCGACGACCTGCGGGCAGCTGCTGGGCATCCGCGGCCGGGGCTGGTGGCAAGGTAGCGAAAGCTATTTCTGTTACGATGTTGCTCAGCATCGGCTGATACTGGAAATCACGCCGGGATTTGTTCACTACAGCATAGACGCTAAAGCTCCTCAGCAGTTTGGCGCGATAACGCTCTATTACGGCGAACAACCCGTTGCGTTTTCCCGGCTCGATCCTCAGGATCTCAGCGAAGCGCTAAGCACAATAGAGATTATTTCCCGCTAGTGCGACAAACGAGGTGAGTCAATTAGCAACAATATTCGACTCACCGCATGAGTCGAATATTGGCTTTTTAGCCCCACGAACCTAATGTGCCTTTTTAACTACAAGATACGCAGGAAGATGTTGCGTTAAATATAATCCGATATATCAAGCTCAGAAATAAAGCACCTCACGCAATCTGCTGCGCATAAATAAGGTCTAACGATTACCGCTGTCTCTTTAAGGAAGAAACGATGATACAACAGGAAAAACATCTTCAGCGCCCCCCAGCCGCCGTGCTCTACGCCGATGAACTCGCGCGGCTGCAACAGAATGACCCTTTCCCCTGCCCGCCCGGCTGGCAGTTAAGCCTGCCTGCGGCGCGCGCGTTTATCCTCGGCGATAGCGCTCGCGACATCAGCCGTAAAGTGGTTATCAGCCCCGCCGCCGTCGAGCGGATGCTGGTCACGCTGGCGACCGGACGCGGCCTGATGCTGGTCGGTGAGCCGGGCACGGCAAAATCGCTGCTCTCAGAGCTGCTGGCCACCGCCGTCTGCGGCGATGCCGGGCTCACCAGTCAGGGCGGCGCGTCGATTACCGAAGATCA
>OKHR01000070.1_pt1 | contig 12251 bp, 9 predicted proteins | sample 1610091 | NCBI WGS metagenome assembly OKHR01 (sample SAMN04436620, study PRJEB24849) | human gut metagenome | biome: human gut; feature: NICU; material: stool | host: Homo sapiens | place: USA: Saint Louis, MO | collected 2010-01-27 | reverse complement strand
AAGCGAAGCGTTCAGCTATGGGTGGGAAAGGAGGTGATTTTCGAGTTTTATATTATTGAAATATAATGACTTATTTGCGTAGCCTTTACGCTTCTGGCAAAGCGTAAAGGCTGTGGGAAAGTGTTTGAGTGAGGAAATTAACCGGCAATAAGCAGTCTGGCCGTTGGGTAATCGGTGATCAGAACATCGATATAACCGCCCGAAAGCGCACCTTTGATAGCCGCGACCTTCTCGCTGCCGCCGGCCAGGGCCACCACGTTAGGGCACTTCTTCACCTTCTCCAGCGCCATACCGATAACAGGATCTTCATCATCGCGTAACACTGCTCTGCCGTTTTTATCGTAATAGTGCAGGCAAATGTCACCCACGGCACCGCGTTCCGCCAGCACCTGCAGCATATCTTCGTGATAGTAGTTGCCGGATGTTTTCAGCAGCTGCGAAGGTTCAAGAATACCGATCCCGACAATTGCGATATCGACTTCATCAAAGCGGGCAATAACGTCGGCGACATCTTTACTGGCAACAAGACGATTCTTCTCCTCGGTGGATCCGTCAATGCTCTGGGAAGGGAGCAGCCAGGCTTCACAGTTCAGATGCTGCGCCAGGGTCTGGGTGAGAATAGTGGCCTGCACGTTGCCGTTCGGCCCTACGCCGCCGAGCAGCTGGATGACGCCGCTGGCTTTCAGGTTTTGCGCGTGTACTTCATCCACCATCGCGCGGATGGTGGAACTCCACGAAGAGACGCCAATCAGATCCTTTGGCCGTAATCGCGTTTCGAGGTAGTGGGCAGCGGCGGAACCGATAGCGCGCTTGATGGTGTGATCGCTGGCATCCTCTTCGGTATCCACCACGATGGCTTGCTTAATTCCGTAACGATCCTCAAGACCTTTTTCAAGGTTAAGAAAAATATTTGATGGCTGAACAACGCTAATTTTCACCACGCCCTCTTTCTGGCAGCGGGTGATCGCTCGGGAGATAAATGACTGAGAAAGCGAGAGAAGTTGAGCAATGTCGGACTGCTTGCGTCCTTCGAGATAGTAGAGCGTGGCAATCTTAACTAATAGCCGTTGTTCATCCTGCTTAGCCATATATTTCCCCGAAAATCATTTACGTGCAGCCATTATCTTAGAGCTCATTATCATACGCGAAAAGAAAAGACATTTAAGTGTGATGAATATCTAACTTTCGCCAATCCTCAAAATCAGCTATGGACAAAAACAGAACAGTAGCTGCATTATTGAATTAAGAATCGTTGTTGAAAATATAATCATTGCGATTTCAGGTCAACTGAAAAGTGCCCGGGTGAAGTGCTACCCGGTGGTAAGGAGGCAGAATGTTCCTGAGTATGATGCAGCGGCGTGAGCCCTACGATGCGTTGCCTGGGGATGTCTGGTTTTTTTAGTCCCTGACGGAATAAATATTCCAAGTTGAAAATAAATTCAGAGGTATTAAATGAATCCCTATAGCTATGATGTCCAGGCACTTGAGCGTAAAGCCCGCGCCGTACGTCGCCATATCGTCAGATTGAATGCCAATAGCCCTGCTGGCGGGCACACCGGCGCCGACCTGTCGCAGGTTGAACTGCTCACTGCGCTCTATTTTCGCATTATGAACGTCGCGCCGGACCGCGTGGATGATGACCAGCGCGATATCTACATCCAGTCGAAAGGCCATGCGGTGGGCTGCTACTACTGCGTGCTGGCCGAAGCGGGCTTCTTCCCGGTTGACTGGCTGGAAACCTATCAGCATGCGAATTCTCATCTTCCTGGTCACCCGGTTCGTCAGAAAACGCCGGGGATTGAACTCAACACCGGCGCGCTGGGCCACGGTTTGCCTGTTGCGGTGGGGCTGGCGCTGGCTGCGAAAAAAAGCAACAGCTCCCGCCGCATCTTTTTAATTACCGGCGATGGCGAACTGGCGGAAGTCAGCAACTGGGAAGCGGCGCTGGCTGCGGCGCACTATGGCCTTGATAACCTCGTCATTATTAATGACAAAAACAATCTCCAGCTGGCGGGGCCGACGCGGGAAATTATGAATACCGATCCGCTGGCCGATAAATGGAAGGCCTTCGGAATGACGGTTACCGAATGCCAGGGTAACGACATGGCGTCGGTGGTGGCGACCCTGGAAGGGCTGAAGCAGGAAGGTAAACCCAACGTTATTATCGCCAACACCACGAAAGGTGCCGGTATTTCCTTTATCCAGGGGCGCCCGGAGTGGCACCACCGGGTACCGAAAGGCGAAGAAATTGCACTGGCACTGGAGGAACTGAAAGATGAGTAATGCAGAACACCTGGCGAGCGTGATGGTTCAGGCCTTTATTGATGCGGTCGACAGCGGTGTCGATCTGGTGCCGGTGGTGGCTGACTCCACGTCAACGGCCAAAATCGCGCCGTTTATTAAACAGTTCCCCGGGCGTCTGGTGAACGTGGGCATCGCTGAGCAGAGCATGGTCGGGACGGCGGCGGGCCTGGCCCTGGGGGGGAAAGTGGCGGTCACCTGTAACGCCGCGCCGTTCCTGATTTCCCGCGCCAATGAGCAGATTAAAGTCGACGTTTGCTATAACAACACCAACGTTAAGCTATTTGGCCTTAACGCCGGCGCCAGCTACGGCCCGCTAGCCAGCACCCATCATGCGATTGATGACCTGGCGGTGATGCGCGGCTTCGGCAATATCCAGATTTTCGCCCCGTCTTCGCCGCGTGAATGCCGGCAGATTATCGATTACGCCATCGGCTATCAGGGGCCGGTCTATATTCGTCTTGACGGCAAGGCGCTGCCGGAACTGCATGATGAAAGCTATCGCTTCGTGCCGGGAGCGGTCGTTACGCTGCGGGAAGGCGAGGATATCGCTCTGGTCGCTACCGGATCGACGGTGCATGAGATCGTCGATGCCGCGCAGATGCTGGCCGACGCGGGGATTCAGGCTAAAGTGGTGAGCGTGCCGTCCATTCGCCCTTGCGATACCGCCGCGCTGCTGGCGGCGCTGAAACCGTGCAAGGCGGTGATAACGGTGGAGGAGCATAACGTCAACGGCGGGTTGGGTAGCCTGGTGGCGGAAGTGCTGGCTGAGGCCGGGGCGGCAATTCCGCTCAAACGCCTGGGGATCCCGGATGGTGAGTATGCGGCGGCGGCAGATCGCGGCTGGCTGCGTAAACACCACGGTTTCGATGCCGCTTCCGTCGCCGGGCTGGCGCAGAAAATGCGCTGACTTTACGCCGGCTTAAACCGATAACCCGTGCGGCTGCCGCGCGGGTTTTGCTTTTACGCCGCGCAGAGCGTAATGACGTAGTCACCGGCCTTAATCCATTGCAGCCGATAGTCCCCTGCTGAGAGCCGAAGAAGCAGATTTCCCTCCTTTATATACGCCAGCGTAAAATCGCTAAAACCGACGCCCGCCTGTACGTCGGGATGGCTGGCCTTAAACGCGCTCTCTTTCGCCGAAAATGCCAGCGTGAGCGCCAGCTCGGGGCCCAGGCCGCTGGCGTCCAGCAGACTTTTTTCCGCGCTGTTGATGATGCAGCTTTCCAGCTCAGCCGCCAGGTCAGGAGTCAAGATGCGCTCAATATCAACGCCGATCGGCCGGACAGAGACGACTGCCAGCGCGCTGCGTTCACAGTGGCTTATGCTGCCGTACCACGGGTGCGGCCATAGGGGCTGGCGTTGGTCGCCTATGGCAGGGACTTCTGTCTCACCGACTTCCCGCAGCGCATAAACCGCAGCGATACGCCCGGCAAGATGTTCGCTCTGCCGCTTGCGGGCGCAGCCGGTTAGCCGGGCATGGTGCGGCAGCCAGAGGAGATCTTCAGGCCGAAAGGTCAATGGGTCGAAATCGACCCGCTGCAGCGAGCGATCGGCAAGTTGAATGATAGAACGTTGGGTTTGCATAGGGGGATGTTAACAGATTCTTCCCTCCGCCCTCTATGGGAAGAGGGCGGGGGGAACGGCCGGACAATCAGAAGTGGGTATTGACGCCCAGATACCAGGTGCGGCCTGATTCGTTATAGGTATTGGCGCCAGCGCCAGCCATATAAGAAACATCCGTCAGGCTACCGGTGGTTTGCGCATTACCCGCGCGCCAGTGGCGCTTGTCGAAGACGTTATCCACGCCGCCGGTCAGGCTGACATTTTTCGTCACATCCCAGGTGGCGCTCAGGCCAACGATGCTGTAAGGGCTGACTTCATCCGTTTCAGAACCCACCGCAGGCTCACCTTTGTAGTTATATTTCTTCGGCTGCTGCTTGCCGTACCAGGTGAAGGTCGACTGCACCGAAATATCCTCCTGAATCTGCCAGCTCAGAGTGGAGTTCAGGGTATATTCCGGAATAATCGACAGACGATCGCCGGTTTTCTTGTTTTTACTTTGCAGCATATAAGTGATGTTATTGGTCCAGTTCACCGTTTCGCTGACCGGCACGTTCAGGGTGCCTTCGAGACCTTCAACCACCGCTTTAGGCACGTTTTCCCACTGATAGATATCGGTTTTCACTTTACCGTTCGTCGTCTGTGAAATCGGCGCGTAGCCCGCTTCGATTTTATCGCGGTAGTCGTTACGGAACCATGTCACACCCGCCAGCCAGCCGTCGCGTTTAAACTCAAGGCCAATCTCTGTGTTGATGCTGGTTTCGGCTTTCAGGTCATCGTTACCCATCATGTAGCAACCGGTACCGTTGCCGCTGGCATAGCAGCCCTGGCCTTTACTATAGAGAATATAGTTCGGGTTGGTTTGGTACAGGCTCGGCGCTTTATAGGCGCGGGCGATGCCCATTTTTAACGTGAAGTCATCCCACAGACCCTGAGACAAGTTAAGCGACGGGCTCCAGTTGTTGCCGACGATCGTGTGATGATCGAAACGCAGCGCCGGCGTCAGCATGGTGGTGTCGGTCAGCTCCACGTTGTCTTCGGCAAACAGGGAGAAGATCTCGGCCTTCGAGTATGGGCTACGGCCGGTGCTGTCATAGCCGTCGATATCGCCGCCCATAAAGGTCTGGGTATTTGACGCCAAATCCTTCATCCGCTGCTGATTCCACTCGGAGCCCAGCGTCAGGTTCTGGTTAAACACCAGATCCAGAGGGATGTTGACTTCGCTGTGCAGCATCACGTCGGCGAGGTCGATATCGCTGAACTGGTTGCTGTTGAAGATACCTTCCGTGCCGCCCGCCAGACCTTCGCCTTTACGCGAGTTACGGGTACGTTCGTACTGGGCCCAGTTGCTGGTGGTCACGCCGTTATCCCAGCCGCCGTTCCAGGTGACGGAATAAGTCTGGCGATAGAGGCGGTTCGTCTCTTTCCCGTAGTTCTCTTTCACCAGATCGTTAGTATTGGTGTTCTGCGTATCGCCCGCGTAGAGGTTGCCCTGACGGCTGTAACCGGATTCAAACTCCAGCGACTGCATCGGCGCGAAATCCCAGCGCACGACGCCGTTAATATTCTTATTTTTCACCCCTTCACGCCCGGCAGGCATGGTATTGGCATAGGCGCCGGTACGCTCGGATTGATGTCCGTCGTTGATATCCCAGGCATCGGCCTGGGTTTTGTCGAGGTTGCCCAGCAGGCGGAAGCTGAAATCGCCCCCCAGCGGGCCGCTGAGGCTAAAGTTGGTGCGTTTAGTCGAACCTTCGTCTTTATGCTCCGGGGCGTTCATGTAGGTATTCCATGAACCGTGCCATTCGCCGTCGCTCTTCTTGGTGATGATATTGACCACGCCGCCCGCCGCGCCGTTGCCGTAGCGCGCGGCCGCCGGGCCGCGAATGACTTCAATACGTTCGATCAGCTCCGGCGGTACCCATGAGGTATCGCCGCGGGTATCGCGCTCGCCGCGCCAGCCCAGACGTACGGAGTTGCGGCTGGTCACGGGCTTGCCGTCAATCAGGATCAGGGTGTTTTCCGGGCCCATGCCGCGAATATCAATCTGGCGATTGTTGCCGCGCTGGCCGCTGGTGGAGTTGCCGGTCAGGTTTACGCCCGGCATGGTACGGATAATTTCAGATACGTCGCGCGCAGGCGGACGTTTACGAATTTCATCTGCGGTGATGGTTGATACGCCAGGCGCCTGCAGGTTCTGCTCGGCGGCGGTGACAACCATGGTTTCATCAGCGGTTGCGGTTTTGCTATCGGAGACCGTTTCCGCCGCGCTTAGCGGAAAAGCAGCCCCGTAGATTCCCAGATTGACCAGCAAGGCCAGGGATTTGATCCTGTTATTCATTGTAAATCCTGCTTTTTGTCGCCGCCTTCCCCAAAGGCCCCTTCCCGTCGGGAGGGGAGGCGGTATCAATGTTGCCGGTAGAGAGCACAGGCACTCCGTCGCTGACCAGAACCCGGCTTTCGGGCTAAATTGTTTCCCCGAAAGTCCCGGCGCTGCATAAGCTCTCTCTGACATGTTTATTTTTTAAAAGACGCGCTTCCCACAGCGCGCTAATACGCTATTGCAAATGAAAATAGTTATCAATAATATTATCAATAAATATTGCGTTTATTAATGCGTTTGTTGATAAATGTCACGATAAACATAGGGTTGAAAGGAATGCATAAGATAGGATGCGACGACTGGTGGCGCCATATCTCCGGTCCGCAAATTGAGGTCGTGGACGACGCGTATCGGGTGACCTTTTGGTGGCGCGATCCGGCGGGCAACGAAGCCTCTTCGCCAACCCGGCGGGTATGGATTTATATTACCGGCGTGACTGACCATCATAAAAACGCCGTACCGCAAACGCTGCAGCGCATTCCCGGTACCGATGCCTGGTGCTGGCAAACCACTCTCTCTGCCGCCTGGCGCGGCAGCTACTGCTTTATTCCTTCCGCGCGGGACGACGACTTTTCCCCTCAGCTTTTTAACGGCGACAGCCCGGACCGCGCGTTGCTGCGCGAAGGCTGGCGCAAGCTGCTGCCGCGGGCGATTGCCGACCCGCTTAATCCGCAAAGCTGGAAGGGCGGGCGCGGCCACGCGGTCTCTGCGCTGGAGCTGCCGGACGCCCCCGAACAGCCCGGCTGGGCGCTGCGTGATGAACCTTATCAGCCGCCGGTCTGCATTGAATGGCAGAGCCAGCGACTCGGCAACCGTCGGCGGATATGGATTTACGCCACCGGCGATGCGCAGCCGCAAGCGCGCCCGCTGGCGATTTTGCTTGATGGTCAGTTCTGGGCAGAAAGCATGCCGGTATGGGCGCCGCTAGCAGGATTAACCCGCGAGAAGCGGTTACCGCAGGCGGTTTATCTGCTGATTGACGTTATCGATAACCAGCATCGCGCCGAAGAGCTTCCCTGCAATGAAACGTTCTGGCTGGCGGTTCAGGAAGAGCTGCTGCCGATGGTTCACCGGATAGCACCTTTCAGCGATAGCGCCGACCGAACCGTGGTGGCAGGCCAGAGCTTTGGCGGCCTGGCCGCGATGTTCGCCGCGCTCTACTGGCCCCGGCGCTTTGGCTGCGTGCTCAGCCAGTCTGGCTCCTACTGGTGGCCGCATCGCGGCGGCGCGCAGACGGGCCTGCTGATTGAGCGGCTCAGCCGCGGCGAAATACAGCCGCAGGGGCTGCGCATCTGGCTGGAGGCCGGCGTTCGCGAGCCGATCATTTTTCGCGCGAACCAGGCGCTGCTGACGCATCTGGAACAGCAGACGATTTTCTGGCGTCAGGTTGACGGCGGACATGATGCGCTTTGCTGGCGCGGCGGGCTGACGGCCGGGCTCATCCAGCTGTGGCAGCCATTAGGCCGTGAAGAGTAGCAAAGCGCGATTTACGAGGAATTTGATATGCAATTCAGTAACCCCTTCGACAATCCGCAAGGGCAGTATTACATTCTGCGCAATGACCAGCAGCAGTTCAGCCTGTGGCCGCACCACTGCGCCCTGCCGGAAGGCTGGACGGTAGAGTGCCCGCCGCAGTCGTTAGAGGCGTGCAACGCCTGGCTGGCGGAGAACTGGTCAACGCTTACCCCCGCGCACTATGCATCCTGAGGAGCCCACAATGACCACACGTTTACCGCTGGTTGCGGCTCAGCCGGGGATCTGGATGGCGGAGCGCCTCTCGACGCTGCCCGGCGCCTGGAGCGTGGCCCACTATGTTGAGCTGCGCGGCGATATCGACCCGACCTTGCTCGGGCGGGCGATTGTCACCGGGCTCTCTCAGGCTGACACCCTCAGCATGCGTTTTTGAGAAGATAACGGCGAAGCCTGGCAGTGGGTCGATGAAAATCGTCATTTTGCCGAGCCGGACTATCGGGATCTGCGCACGTCGCACGACCCGCACGCTGCCGCGCTGGCGCTGATGCAGGCCGACCTCGGGCAAAACCTGCGCGTGGACGGCGGTAATCCGCTGGTCTGCCATCAACTGCTGCGGGTGGGGGATAAGTGCTGGTACTGGTATCAGCGTTATCATCATTTGCTGGTCGATGGCTTCAGTTTCCCGGCCATTACCCGCCAGATCGCCGCGATTTATCGCGCATGGCAGCGCGGCGAAGAGACACCAGCTTCGCCGTTCACGCCGTTTGCCGAGGTGGTGGAAGAGTACCAGCGCTACTACGGCAGCGACGCCTGGCAGCGTGATAAACAGTTCTGGCAGGCGCAGCGTCAGGCGCTGCCGGCTCCGGCCTCCCTTTCCGACGCGCCGCTGGCGGGAAGGGCGACCAGCACCGATATCTGGCGCATGAAGCTGGAGGTCGACGCCGGCGTATTTAGCCGGCTGGCGGCAGGCGCGCCGCAGTGCCAGCGCGCGGATCTGGCGCTGGCGCTGACCGCCCTGTGGCTGGGACGGCTGTGCAGCCGAATGGATTACGCCGCGGGCTTTATTTTCATGCGCCGCATGGGCTCTGCGGCATTAACCGCTACCGGCCCGGTGCTCAACGTTCTGCCGCTGGCGGTCAATATTGACGCCCGGGAAACGCTGGCGGAGCTGGCCATGCGTCTTGCCGGACAGCTCAAGAAAATGCGCCGCCACCAGCGCTATGATGCCGAACAGATTGTCCGCGACAGCGGCAGGGCGGCGGGCGATGAACCGCTGTTTGGCCCGGTACTCAATATTAAAGTCTTCGACTATCAGCTGGATATCGACGGCGTACAGGCGATTACCCACACCCTGGCCACCGGCCCGGTCAATGACCTGGAGCTGGCGCTCTTCCCGGATGAAACCGGCGGTCTATCGCTGGAGGTGCTGGCGAACAAGCAGCGATATGATGAGCAGACGCTGCGCGGGCATATCGCCCGTCTATCTTCTTTGCTGACTCAGTTTGCCGATAATCCCACTCTGCCCTGCGGCGAGGCGAATATGCTGTCGGCGGCGGAAAACCAACGCCTGGCGCAGGTGAACGCGACCGCTGTCGACCTGCCGCTCACCACCCTGAGCGCGCTGGTGGCGGCGCAGGCGGCAAAAACCCCGGATGCCCCGGCGCTGGCGGATGGCTGCTGGCAGTTTAGCTACCGTGAGATGCGCCAGCAGGTGGTAGCGCTGGCCGAGCGTCTGCGCGCACGGGGCGTCAAACCGGGCGATAGCGTGGCGGTCGCGCTGCCGCGATCTGTATTCCTGACGCTGGCGCTGCACGGCATTGTTGAGGCCGGAGCCGCGTGGCTGCCTCTGGATACCGGCTATCCCGACGACCGCTTGCGGATGATGCTGGAAGACGCCCGTCCGTCGCTGCTGATCACCTCTGAGGATCAGCTGGCGCGCTTTAGCGATATTCCCGGCCTGGAAAGCCTCTGCTACCAGCAGCCGCTGGCGGCGGGCGAGTCCGCGCCGCTGGCGCTCTCGCAGCCGGAGCATACCGCGTATATCATCTTTACCTCCGGCTCCACCGGGCGGCCGAAAGGGGTGATGGTCGGGCAGACAGCCATCGTCAACCGCCTCCTGTGGATGCAGGACCACTATCCGCTCTGTGCTGAGGATGTGGTGGCGCAGAAAACGCCGTGCAGCTTTGATGTCTCGGTATGGGAGTTCTGGTGGCCGTTTATCGCCGGCGCGCAGCTGGTGATGGCCGAGCCGGAAGCCCACCGCGACCCGCTGGCGATGCAGCAGTTTTTTGCCCGCTACGGCGTGACAACGACCCACTTTGTGCCGTCGATGCTCGCGGCGTTCGTTGCCTCGCTGGAGGCGGAAAACGTCGATTGTTGTCAAACCCTGCGCCGGGTATTCTGTAGCGGAGAGGCGCTGCCGACGGCGCTATGCCGTGAATGGGAGCAACTCACCGGCGCGCCGCTGCATAACCTGTACGGCCCGACGGAAGCCGCTGTGGACGTCAGCTGGTATCCGGCCTGCGGGCCCGAACTGGCGGCAGTCACCGGCGCCAGCGTACCGATTGGCTGGCCGGTGTGGAATACCGGCTTGCGCATCCTTGATGCCGCCATGCGCCCGGTACCGCCGGGCGTGGCGGGGGATCTCTACCTGACCGGCATTCAGCTGGCGCAGGGCTATCTGGGGCGTCCCGATTTGACCGCCAGCCGCTTTATTGCCGACCCCTACGCGCCGGGCGAGCGGATGTACCGCACCGGCGATGTTGCCCGCTGGCTGGATAACGGCGCGGTCGAGTATCTCGGACGCAGCGACGACCAGCTAAAAATACGCGGCCAGCGAATTGAGCTGGGCGAAATTGACCGCGCGCTATCTGCGCTGCCGGACGTTGCGCAGGCGGTGGCGCACGCCTGCGTCTTCAACCAGGCGGCGGCGACCGGCGGCGATGCCCGTCAGCTGGTGGGCTATCTGGTTTCTGCTTCCGGTCTGCCGCTGGACACCGCCGCGCTCAAAGCGCAGCTTGGCGAACAGCTACCGCCGCATATGGTGCCGGTGGTGCTGATTCAGCTGCCGGCGCTGCCGCTAAGCGCCAACGGCAAGCTGGATCGTAAAGCGCTGCCGTTACCCACGTTGAGCAGTGAGCGCAGCGGACGTCCGCCGGAGCCGGGCGTGGAAACTGCCGTTGCCGCAGCGTTCAGCCAGCTGCTCGGCTGTGAGGTGAACGACATCGACGCCGATTTCTTCGCCCTTGGCGGCCATTCGCTGCTGGCGATGCGCCTGGCGGCGCTGTTGAGCCGCGAACTGGAACGCCAGGTGACGCCTGGCCAGATAATGGTCGCTTCTTCCGTCGGCAAGCTGAGCGCGCTACTGGCATCGGATCTGAGCGATGAGCAGGCGCAACGGCTGGGCTTCGACGCGATCCTGCCGCTGCGCGAGAGCGACGGCCCGACGCTGTTTTGCTTCCATCCGGCTTCCGGTTTTGCCTGGCAGTTCAGCGTGCTGGCGCGTTATTTAAGCCCGCGCTGGTCGATCGTCGGCATTCAGTCGCCGCGACCGCAGGGGCCGATGGCGACGGCGGCGGATCTGGATGCGGTATGCGAACATCATCTGCAAACCCTGCTTTCGCAGCAGCCGCGCGGCCCGTACTATCTGTTTGGCTATTCGCTCGGCGGTACCCTGGCGCAGGGAATTGCCGCCCGTTTACGCCAGCGCGGCGAAGCGGTGGCCTTCCTCGGGCTGCTGGATACCTGGCCGCCCGAGACGCAGAACTGGGCGGAGAAAGAGGCGAACGGTCTGGATCCTGAGGTGCTGGCGGAAATTGCCCGCGAACGTGAGGCGTTTCTGGCCGCCCAGCAGGGGCAGGCTTCCGGCGAGCTGTTCAGCGTGATTGAAGGCAACTATGCCGATGCGGTGCGCCTGCTGACTACCGCGCACAGCGCGAAGTTTGACGGTAAGGCGACGCTGTTCGTGGCGGAGAAAACCCGGCAACCCGGGATGGACAAGCAGGTGGTGTGGGGGCCGTGGATCGGCGAGCTGGAGGTGATTAGCCAGGATTGCGCCCACGTGGATATTATCACTCCGCAGGCTATTGAAGCGCACGGTCCGGTGGTCAGGGAGATACTCGGTTAGGGATCGATGAACTCCCGGGTTGCGGCTGACGCCTTACCCGGGCTACCGTTTGTGCCAGATTGGGTAGCCCGGCTAAGCGCAGCGCGAGCCGGGAATTTCTACTTGCGACCCAGCGGCACTACCAGCGGTGTATGCGCCACCGGATCGTCAATAATCGTACAGCGCAGGCCGTAAATCTTCTCGATCAGCGCCGCGTTGACAATCTCCTTCGGCGCGCCCTCGGCGACGATTTTACCGTCGCGCAGGGCAATCAAGTGGGTGGCGTAGCGGCAGGCCTGATTCAGGTCGTGCAGCACCGCCGCCAGCGTATAGCCCTTTTCTCGATTCAGCTCGCTCAGCAGCTCCAGCAGATCGATTTGATGGCTGATATCCAGCCAGGTGGTGGGCTCATCCAGCAGCATAATC
>OKHR01000055.1_pt1 | contig 13878 bp, 13 predicted proteins | sample 1610091 | NCBI WGS metagenome assembly OKHR01 (sample SAMN04436620, study PRJEB24849) | human gut metagenome | biome: human gut; feature: NICU; material: stool | host: Homo sapiens | place: USA: Saint Louis, MO | collected 2010-01-27 | reverse complement strand
CTTAACGCCAAAAATCTCCTCCGGCCGCTCAATTTTCATGTTCTGCTTCACCGCGACCTGGCAGGCCAGGCGGCAGCCCTCTCTCGCCTCACGCTTGGTGATATGAGAAAGTTCGGTAGGCAGGATATCACCGCCGCCCTCTTTCACCGTCACCCGGCATTGGCCGCAGGAGCCGCCCCCGCCGCAGGCCGACGAGACGAAGATTCCGTTGCTGGAGAGCGTATTCAGCAGCTTGTCACCCGCCGGAGTACGGATCTGTTTATCCGCTTCGTTATTGATTTCAATGACCACATCGCCCGCATTCACCAGCTTCGAACGCGCGGCCAATATCAGCCCGGATAGCACCAGGACGATCAGCGTGAACATCACTACGCCAAGAATTATTTCCATACTTTCCGCCCTTATAGCTGCACACCGGAGAATGACATAAAGCCCAGCGCCATCAGACCCGTGGTAATAAAGGTGATCCCTAACCCGCGCAGACCAGCAGGCACGTTTGCGTATTTCATTTTTTCGCGAATACCCGCCATCGCCACAATCGCCAGCAGCCAGCCGACGCCGGAACCAAAGCCGTAAACGATGGATTCGGTGAAGTTATAGTCGCGCTGTACCATGAAGGAGACGCCGCCAAAAATCGCACAGTTAACGGCAATCAGCGGCAGAAAGATCCCCAGCGCGTTATAAAGCGTCGGGAAGTACTTATCGAGGATCATCTCCAGAATTTGTACCAGCGCGGCAATCACGCCAATAAAGGTGATGAAGTTCAGAAAGCTTAAGTCAACGCCTTCCACCAGCGCGCCATCGCGCAGCACGAGGTTATACACGAGGTTATTGATCGGTACCGCCAGTCCGAGTACGACCGTTACCGCAACGCCGAGACCGAAAGCGGTTGAGACCTTTTTCGACACGGCGAGGAAGGTACACATTCCCAGGAAGAAGGCCAGTGCCATGTTTTCAACAAACACGGCGCGGACAAACAGGCTAATGTAGTGAGCCATGGTCGGTTACTCCTTTTCCTGCTGTTCAGGCTTCCAGCTGCGCACCGCCCAAATCAACAAACCGATAATGAAGAACGCACTGGGTGCCAGAAGAAACAGACCATTTGGCTGATACCAGCCGCCGTTCTGCACCGTTTCCAGCACGGTAATACCGAATAGCTTACCACTGCCGATCAGCTCTCTCAGGAAACCGACGATGATTAGGATCGCCCCGTATCCCAGACCGTTGCCAATACCGTCCATAAAGCTCGCCAACGGCGGCGACTTCATGGCATAGGCTTCGGCGCGCCCCATCACGATACAGTTAGTGATGATCAAACCGACGAAAACCGAAAGCTGTTTCGAGATCTCATAGGCAAAAGCGCGTAGCACCTGATCGACGACGATAACCAGCGAAGCGATAATCGCCATCTGTACAATGATGCGCACGCTATTCGGAATGTGGTGGCGAATCATGGAGATAAACATGCTGGAGAATGCCGTAACCAGCGTCACCGCAATGGTCATTACAAAAGCGGTCTCCAGCTTGGTGGTCACCGCCAGCGCGGAGCAGACGCCCAGTACCTGCAGAGTGATAGGGTTATTAGCGATAAGCGGCCCCACCAGCACGCGCTGCATTTCTTACATTTCGCCCAAATCAGCCATTATTCAGCTCCCCTTCTCGCACCTTTTGCAGGAATGGGCCAAAGCCCAGTTTGCCCATCCAGAAATCAAAGCTATGCTGCACACCATTTGACGTCAGCGTTGCGCCCGACAGGCCATCAACGGCGTGCAGGTCGCCAGGACGCGCGCCGCCTTTGACGATTCTCAGCGCAGGCATCCCTTTATCATCAAGCACCTGTTTACCGACGAACTGCTGACGCCAGTTGGGGTTTTCAATTTCACCGCCCAGCCCCGGCGTTTCGCCATGATCGTAATAAGTGATCCCTTTTACCGTACGGCCATCGGTTTCCAGCGCCACAAACGCGTACATCACCGACCACAGACCGTTGCCGTAAATAGGGAGTACGACTTCCTGAATCTGCTGTTTTTCATCACGCACAAGATATATTTCGGCGATATTACTGCGGCGTTTAATACCCGCCGGATCCTGGCTGGCTTCCAGCTGCAAGCTCTGCTGCGGATCTTTCAGGGCCTGGGCCTGATTAAATTTGCTCGGGTCTTTATCCAGCAGCTCCCCGCTAGCGAGATCGACTAATCGTGGAGAGATGCGGGCCTTAAAAATATCGGCCACTTCATCTGCGCTCATTCCCTGCTTCATCAGACCAGCAACCGCCAGGATATTGCGCTGTTTATCAAGCGCGCGCTGCTCCTGCTGGCGTGATTTTAGCCCGACGGCAGAACCGGCGACCACGATTGAGCAGACCAGACAAAGCACCAGCACCACCAGCAGCGTTTTGCCGATGCTATCGTTACTTTTATTCTCAGCCACGCGACTTCCTCCGCTTAATATTGGCCCGCACCACCAGGTAATCGAACAGCGGCGCAAAGAGGTTGGCGAAGAGGATCGCCAGCATCATCCCTTCCGGATAGGCCGGGTTGACGACGCGAATCAGGACGCACATCACGCCGATCAGCAGGCCGTAGCTCCATTTACCCTTATCCGTAAACGACGCGGACACCGGATCCGTCGCCATAAACATCATGCCGAAAGCAAAACCGCCGAGAACCAGATGCCAGTACCACGGCATGGCAAACATCGGGTTGGTATCAGAGCCAATGAAGTTAAACAGCGTCGCGGTAGCCACCATGCCGAGGAATACCCCAGCGACAATGCGCCAGGAAGCCACGCGACCGAAAATGATGATGGCGCCGCCGATCAGAATCATCAGCGTCGAAACCTCGCCAATCGAGCCCGGAATATTGCCGAGGAAGGCATCCATCCAGCTTACCGGCTGTCCGCTTGTGACATTAACCAGCGATTCACCGCCGCCGCTAGCCCACTGGGACAGCGGCGTCGCGCCGGAAAAGCCATCCGCTGCGGTCCACACCAGATCGCCGGAAATTTGCGCCGGCCAGGCAAAGAACAGAAAGGCCCGCCCCGCCAGCGCCGGGTTGAGAAAGTTACGCCCGGTTCCGCCAAAGATCTCCTTGGCCATGACGACGCCAAACGTGATCCCGAGCGCAGCCTGCCATAGCGGCAGCGATGGCGGTACAATCAGCGCAAACAGGATTGAGGTCACGAAGAAGCCTTCGTTTATTTCGTGCTTACGCACGATAGCAAACAGGACTTCCCAGAACCCACCGACAAGAAACACGGTGATGTAGATAGGCAGGAAAAATACCGCACCCAGCGTCATCATACTGAGCCAGCCGGCATCAGCGGTGAAGTTTACCCCCAGCCACTGGGCAATGCTGTAGTGCCAGTTCCCGGCGATGACCTGCTGCAGCTGTTCAGCGCTATATAATTTAGCCAGCGCCGGTATGGTCTGCAGACCAACGTTATACATTCCCCAGAACATCGCCGGGAAAACGGCGAACCACACCAGTATCATCATCCGCTTAAGGTCGATGGCGTCTCTGACGTGCGCCGCTCCGCGCGTCACCTGACCGGGTGTATAGAACAGGGTCGCCGTCGCTTCGAACAACGGGTAGTATTTTTCCAGCTTGCCGCCGTGCGTAAAGTGCGGCTCAAGTTTGTCAAACAGTTGCTTTAAGCCCATCACTTATCCTTCCTGCTCAATCTGGGTTAACACGCTGCGCAATGCCGGACCATATTCATACTTGCCGGGACAAACGTAGGTGCAAAGCGCCAGGTCTTCTTCATCCAGTTCCAGACAGCCCAGCGCCTGCGCGCTGTCGGTATCTCCCGCCAGCAAATCGCGCAGCAGTATGGTGGGCAGAATATCCAGCGGCATCACTCGCTCATAGTTGCCAATCGGTACCATAGCCCGCTCGCCGCCGTTGGTATCCGTCGAGAAATTAAATAGCTTACGCTTCAGAAAGTGGCCGACGGTGGTACGGGTAATGGAGAATTTATCTTTCCCCGGCATCACCCAGCCGAATAGCTCTTTCTCGCGCCCCTCTTTCACAACGCTTATCTGTAAATGAAAGCGTCCAAGGAAAGCATGAGGCCCGCACGCATGGGTTCCGCTGAGGACTGAACCAGAGATAATGCGGTTTTCATCGTCCAGCAGCTCATCTTCAAGCAGTTCATCAAGGCTGGCGCCTAAGCAGGTCTTTAACAAACGAGGCTCTTTGACCTGCGGGCCGCCAAGAGCAACGATGCGTTCGTTGTACAACTCCCCTTCAAGGAACACTTTGCCGACGGCGATAACATCCTGATAGTTAAGATGCCAGACCTGCTTTTTCAGGCTGACCGGCTCAAGAAAATGAATGTGAGTCCCCGCCAGCCCGGCCGGATGCGGACCGGCAAACTGATTAAAGGTCACCTGGCCGACAGGATGCCCGCCAAGCTTGCCGCCGCCGGCCTGACACACGTGAACTTTACCGTCGGTCAACCGCGTCAACAGCGTCAAACCGGCGTCAAACGCTTCGCGCTGGGCCAGAATGATTGGCTGAGGATCGGCCGCCAGCGGATTCGTGTCTATCGCGGTGACAAAAATGGCCGCAGGAACGCTGCCCGGCGCAGGTATTTTACTGAAAGGGCGGGTGCGAAATGCCGTCCACAGCCCGGACTCCAGCAGCTGCTGCTGAACGCTCTCGCGCGTCAATCCGGCAAGATCGGCTAATTCATAGCGGGGAAAATGAACGGACTCTTCGCCATCCACATCAATAACGACCGACTGCAGAACCCGGCGCTCGCCGCGATGAATGGCGCTGACGGTTCCACTCGCAGGTGCTGTAAAACGCACGCCAGGATTTTTTTTATCTTCGAACAGAAGTTGACCTTTTTGCACCCGGTCCCCTTCACGCACCGCCATTGATGGGCGCATACCGATGTACTCTTCACCCAACAGCGCAACGCGCTTGACCGCAGTCTTCGAAGAAATCTGCTGTGATGGCATGCCAGCTATGGGCAAATTCAGCCCTTTCGTGATTTTAATCATATCGTTAGCAGGTATCCGTTACTTAAACCCCGGTTTCGGGCCGAGGCCAGCATAATTAATGGAATATATGAGGAAGAAAGGAACATCATAGTCCTGGTGATTCACAAGACGGGAGAGAAGCATCCTTTCTTACCCTGAACAGTTAGCGGGCCAAGTGTAACATTTCGTGAGCGGCGCCTGTAGACAAACCGCCACTAAGTGGTTCTAAAATGCGAGCTATTACGCAAAGTTCTGACTGCGCTTTGCCCCAGGATTCGCTATAACGGAAAACTCAGACGTAAACGCAGCACGTCGTGCTTGCGAAAAAATGCCGTGATGCTAATGTGAGCGCTCTAAAACCAGAATACTCTGATTTCGGGTCTCTCTTGCCGTCCTGGCAATGTGGTTATTTGTTTTATCAAGGAACAAGTAGTATGCGCAAAATCGCATTATTTATTGCGATGCTTCTGTTGCCATGCGTTTCATTCGCAGGGCTACTTAGCAGTAACAGCTCGACAACGCCGATGAGCAAAGAGTATAAGCAGCAGCTCATGGGCTCGCCGGTCTACATTGAGATCTTTAAAGAAGAGCGCATGCTCGATCTTTACGTCAAGATGGGCGAAACCTGGCAGCTTCTCGACAGCTACCGCATTTGTAACTACTCCGGCGGTCTCGGGCCAAAGCAGCGTCAGGGCGACTTCAAAAGCCCGGAAGGTTTTTACAATGTTTCCCGTAACCAGTTAAAACCCGATAGTCGTTTCTATAAAGCGATCAATATCGGCTTTCCGAACGCCTACGATCGCGCGCATGGTTACGAAGGAAAATATCTGATGATTCACGGCGCCTGCGTATCGGTCGGCTGCTACGCCATGACCGATACCGGCATTGACGAGATTTTCCAGTTCGTCACCGGCGCCTTAGTTTTTGGTCAGCCCAACGTTCAGGTGAGTATTTATCCTTTCCGCATGACCGATGCCAACATGGCGCGCCACAAGTTTTCCTACTTCGCGGATTTCTGGAAGCAGCTGAAACCCGGGTATGATTACTTCCGCCTGACGCACAAGCCGCCGGTGGTTTCCGTAGTAGATGGCCGCTACGTAGTGAGCAAACCGCTCAGCCACGAAGTCGTTCAGCCACAGCTTGCTTCAAACTACACGGTCCCCGAGGCAAAATAGCGCCCACTCGCCTGGCATGATTTTATGCCAGGTTTCGTTACCGGTCAGCGGCTGGGTGGCGATAACGGTGACCACATCATTCGGTGTGGTCTCGCGTTGAAAGTCAATCTCGACATCCTGATCCAGCAGCGTCGCTACGCCAAACGGCGCCCGTCGCGTAATCCAGTATAAATTCGTTGAGCAAAACGCCATGACGTAGCGCCCATCGGAGAGCAGCATGTTAAACACGCCTTTTTCACGCAGCTCCCCGGCGAGCGTGGCGATAAACCGGAAAACCTCAACCATGTCTCCCGGCATTTCCGGATAGCGTTCGGTGATGCTATGTAGCAGCCAGCAGAACGCCTTTTCGCTATCGGTTTCCCCGACAGGATACAGATTTCCCGTCTCGAGAGACTCATACCCCTCCAGCTGGCCGTTATGCGCATAGGTCCAGTTACGTCCCCAGAGTTCGCGGGTAAAGGGATGAGTATTTTCCAGCGCGACAATACCGCGGTTGGCCTGACGAATATGGGCGATAACCGAGCAGGATTTAATGGGGTATTCCTGCACCAGCTTAGCGATGGGCGATTGAAAGCTAGGCTGCGGATCTTTAAATGTGCGACAGCCTTTACCTTCATAAAAGGTAATTCCCCAGCCGTCCTTATGCGGCCCGGTTCCGCCACCGCGCTGAACCAGCCCGGTAAAGCTGAAACAAATATCAGTAGGCACATTCGCTCTCATCCCGAGCAGTTCGCACATAGATCACCTCATACCACTTACTGAAACATAAAAGGCGTTACTGGTGCTGTCAGTTTGGACACGGCCAGCGCACAGAAACCGGAGCGTACATCATGTACGTGAGGATGATTCGCTACGCTCACCCTCCGGGCCGCCCTGAAGGGCGTTCAAAACTCGGTGAGTTTTGTCTGAGCACTGACCGTGGTCAAAATGGCTAACAAAATAGCCTCTTAAGCTTTAACCATCTCTTTTTCGATCAGCATAATCAGGATATGAATCACTTTAATATGGATTTCCTGAATGCGGTCGGCATAGCCAAAATGCGGTACGCGGATTTCAACGTCCGCAGAACCTGCCATTTTACCGCCGTCTTTACCGGTCAGGGTAATAACTTTCATGCCCTGAGCGCGGGCAGCTTCGATCGCTTTGATGACGTTACCAGAATTTCCGGAAGTGGAGATCCCCAGCAGTACGTCCCCTGCACGCCCCACAGATTCCACATAGCGAGAGAAAACATATTCATAGCCAAAATCATTACTCACGCAAGAAAGGTGGCTCACGTCTGAAATCGCAATGGCCGGATAGCCGGGGCGATTTTCACGATAGCGCCCGGTCAGCTCTTCCGCAAAGTGCATCGCATCGCAGTGCGAACCGCCATTACCGCAGGAGAGCACCTTACCGCCGGCCTTAAAGCTATCCGCCAGCAGCACCGCTGCGCGCTGAATCGCATGGATATTGGCTTCGTCCTGCAGAAAATTGGCCAGCGTTTCGGCGGCTTCGTTCAGTTCGTTACGAATAAGATCCTGGTACATGAGGATAATCCTTCAGTATGGGTGGGATAACCCAGGCAGTTTACCGGATAGCCGGCGAAGCGAGAAGCCGCAGGCGCGGTTATCCTCTGGCGTTTTGCTTTTATGTGCCGCAATTCCGTACAACAATGTGAGCAAGGTTGTAATTATTTTGTAAACACATTGCTAAAACAAATTACATCCACTACAACCATATCATTACAAGTGGTCAGACCTCCTACAAGACAGGGAGCATTTCTCTATGATGATTTTGAGTATTGTTGCAACCGTTGTTTTACTCGGTGCGCTCTTCTATCACCGAATCAGTCTGCTGCTCAGCAGCGCGATTTTGCTGCTCTGGACCGCCGCGCTCGGCGTTGCAGGGCTGTGGAATATCTGGCTGCTGGTCCCGCTGGCCATTCTTTTACTGCCGTTCAATTTTGCGCCGATGCGCAAATCTATGATTTCAGTGCCAGCCTTCCGCGCTTTCCGTAAGGTCATGCCGCCGATGTCGCGTACCGAGAAAGAAGCAATTGATGCCGGGACAACATGGTGGGAAGGCGATCTGTTCCGCGGCAATCCCGACTGGCAGAAACTGCACAACTACCCGCAGCCGCGCCTGACTGCCGAAGAACAAGCCTTTATTGACGGCCCGGTTGAAGAAGCCTGCCGAATGGCGAACGACTTCGAAATCACTCACGAAATGGCGGATCTGCCGCCGGAGCTGTGGGCTTATCTGAAAGAGCATCGCTTCTTTGCGATGATCATTAAGAAAGAGTACGGCGGGCTGGAGTTCTCCGCTTATGCACAGGCTCGCGTTCTGCAAAAGTTGTCGGGTGTCTCCGGTATTCTGGCGATTACCGTCGGCGTGCCTAACTCATTAGGCCCGGGCGAGCTGCTGCAGCATTACGGTACGGAAGAACAGAAAAATCACTATCTGCCACGCCTGGCTCGCGGCCAGGAAATTCCCTGCTTCGCGCTGACCAGCCCGGAAGCGGGTTCAGATGCCGGCGCGATTCCGGATACCGGCGTGGTCTGCATGGGCGAATGGCAAGGCCAGCAGGTGCTGGGTATGCGTCTGACCTGGAACAAACGCTATATTACGCTTGCCCCTATCGCCACCGTGCTGGGGCTGGCATTTAAACTCTCCGACCCCGACCGTCTGCTGGGAGGTGAAGAAGAGCTGGGTATTACCTGCGCCCTCATCCCGACAACCACGCCGGGCGTTGAGATCGGTCGTCGTCATTTCCCGCTGAACGTTCCATTCCAGAATGGTCCGACCCAGGGAAAAGATATTTTCGTTCCTATCGACTACATTATCGGCGGCCCAACCATGGCCGGCCAGGGCTGGCGGATGCTCGTTGAGTGCTTATCCGTAGGTCGCGGTATCACCCTGCCATCGAACGCCACCGGCGGCCTGAAGTCTGTCGCCATGGCCACCGGCGCCTATGCGCACATTCGCCGCCAGTTCAAAATCTCCATCGGTAAAATGGAAGGGATCGAAGAACCGCTGGCGCGTATTGCAGGCAACGCCTACGTAATGGATGCTGCCGCCTCGTTGATTACCTACGGCATTATGCTTGGCGAAAAACCTGCGGTACTGTCGGCAATCGTGAAGTACCACTGTACCCACCGCGGCCAGCGTTCGATCATCGATGCAATGGATATTACCGGTGGTAAAGGCATTATGCTCGGCAGCGGAAACTTCCTGGCGCGGGCTTATCAGGGCGCGCCAATCGCCATCACCGTTGAAGGCGCGAATATTCTTACCCGCAGCATGATGATCTTCGGCCAGGGGGCGATTCGTTGCCATCCATACGTGCTGGATGAAATGGCGGCGGCGCAGAATAACGACGTTAACGCTTTCGATAAGCTGCTGTTTAAACACATCGGCCACGTAGGAAGCAACAAGGTACGCAGTTTCTGGCTGGGCCTGACTCGCGGCCTTACCAGCAGCTCGCCGACCCGCGATGCCACTCGTCGCTACTATCAGCATATGAACCGCCTGAGCGCCAACCTGGCTCTGCTGTCCGATGTCTCAATGGCGGTACTGGGCGGTAGTCTGAAGCGTCGTGAAAGAATTTCTGCGCGTCTGGGCGATGTGCTGAGCCAGCTCTACCTGGCGTCGGCGGTCCTGAAACGCTATGACGATGAGGGGCGTAACGAAGCGGACTTACCGCTGGTGCACTGGGGGGTGCAGGATGCGCTGTATCAGGCCGAGCAGGCGATTGACGATCTGTTGGTGAACTTCCCGAATCGTCTGGTAGCGGGCGCGCTTCGCGTGGCTATCTTCCCGACCGGACGTCATTACCTGGCGCCTTCAGACAAGCTGGATCATAAAGTCGCGAAAATCCTGCAGGTTCCGAGCGCGACACGTTCTCGTATCGGCCGCGGTCAGTATCTGACGCCGAGCGAGCATAACCCGGTCGGTCTGCTGGAGGAAGCGCTGCTTGATGTGATGGCGGCAGATCCTATCCACCAGCGTATCTGTAAAGAGCTGGGCAAGAATCTGTCCTTTACCCGACTTGATGAACTGGCCCGTAACGCGCTGGCAAAAGGGTTAATCAATCAGGACGAGGCGGACATCCTGGTCCGTGCTGAAACCAGCCGACTGCGCAGCATCAACGTCGACGACTTCGCCCCGGATGAACTGGCGACCCGACCGGTAAAGCTGCCGGAGAAGGTTCGCAAGATTGAAGCGGCCTAAAACTAAAAAATAATCACATCACGATCGAGGCGGGCCTCCCGCCTCTCTTTTTTCTGGCAGTTCTCCATAAGCGATATCCCGTCCTGTCATTTCTTTGACAAACTATTCCGTGAGCCCTCCGCCTGCTGATATGGTGTTAAAGTATTTATCATTCCTTTCACAACGCTGGAGTTACCACCGTGCCCGGACTGAAAATTACCCTTTTACAACAACCGCTGGTGTGGATGGACGGTCCCGCCAACCTGCGTCATTTCGATCGTCAACTGGAAGGGATTACCGGGCGGGACCTCATTGTTTTACCCGAAATGTTCACCACCGGTTTCGCGATGGAGGCGGCAAAACAGTCGCTATCGCAAGAGGAAGTGGTTGCCTGGATGGGAGCTAAAGCCGCGCAAACCAATGCGCTGATTGCCGGCAGCGCGGCGCTGCAAACGGAACGCGGGCCCGTTAACCGTTTTTTGCTGGTGGAGCCCGAGGGTAAAATCCATTTCTATGATAAACGACATCTGTTCCGCATGGCGGATGAACATCACCATTACCAGGCGGGTAACGAACGGGTCATTTTTGCATGGCGCGGCTGGAGGATCCTGCCGCTGGTGTGCTACGACCTGCGCTTCCCGGTCTGGTCGCGCAATCATAACGACTACGATTTAGCGCTGTATGTTGCCAACTGGCCCGCACCACGCTCAACGCACTGGCAGTCGCTACTGGTGGCCAGGGCTATCGAAAATCAGGCTTATGTTGCCGGATGCAATCGCGTCGGTACCGACGGCAATGGCCACCATTACCGGGGCGACAGTCGGATAATTACGCCGCAGGGCGAAATTATCGCCACCGCCGAGCCGCATCAGGCCACTCGCCTTGACGCAGAGCTTTCATTGACGGCGCTGAACGAGTATCGCGAGAAGTTTCCAGCCTGGCAGGATGCCGACCCCTTCACGCTCAATTAAAGACCGCATATCAGGGAGCCTGTGCTCCCTTTCTTTATGCCTTAAACCCCCGCGATAACGCGCCCCTGAGACCCCAGAGAAAACTCACGCTGCTCAGAGCAAAAGCGTTAATGCGGCATACCGCTCGCTGGCGAAAAGAGGGAAGAGTAATGATTCAGCAGGCTAAAACGACGAAAGCCTGAATCATTTCTGATTCAGGCTTTCTGAATAGTGGCGGAACGGACGGGACTCGAACCCGCGACCCCCTGCGTGACAGGCAGGTATTCTAACCGACTGAACTACCGCTCCACATACTGTTCCGTTGGGAACGAGGCGAATATTACGGTTTCCCCTCTACTCCGTCAACGCTTTTTCTTCATTTTTGAATCGCTTGCTGCAAAAATCACCCATCAGATTATTTTTAACGCGTTTACTGCACAATCATGCCCGCCACAGGCAGCTTCCGCCTTTCTTTTGTACCAGATCGAGGCGGGATTCATGGTTCACCAGCTCTTCATCAGTGGCATAAACTACGCGTAGCTTACTGGCTGCCCGGACAACGCGCTGTATTCCCGTATCTCCGGCCTGCCGCTGCCCTTCCCCTTCCATAGAGAAAGCCATCGTCGTCTGACCGCCGGTCATCATCAGATAAACATCGGCCAGAATCTGGGCATCGAGCAGAGCCCCATGGAGCGTTCGCTTGCTGTTATCTATTTCATAACGCGAGCAAAGAGCATCAAGGCTATTGCGCTTGCCCGGGAACATCTTACGCGCCAGGGCCAGGCTGTCGGTCACCTTGCAAAAAGTATCGGTCTTCGGAATGCCGCGATTCAGCTTGCTAAATTCATAGTCCATAAAGCCGATATCGAACGATGCGTTATGGATGACCAGCTCCGCGCCGCGGATGTAATCGAGAAACTCATCGACAACATCGCCAAACACGGGCTTATCCATGAGGAATTCGTCCGCAATACCGTGGACGCCAAAAGCTTCAGGGTCCACCAGGCGATCCGGCTTAAGATAGACGTGGAAGTTGTTCCCGGTCAGGCGGCGGTTGATCACCTCTACCGCGCCGATCTCGATTATCTTATGCCCCTCATAGTGCGCACCAATCTGATTCATACCGGTGGTTTCGGTATCGAGAACGATCTGTCGTGTAATTGCAGTGCTCATAGCGGTCATTTATGTCAGACTTACCGTTTTACGTATCGATTTCAATTACAGGAAGTCTACCAGAGATGCTCAAACAGGTAGAAATTTTCACCGATGGTTCCTGCCTGGGCAATCCAGGCCCCGGCGGCTACGGTGCAATTTTACGCTATCGCGGAAAAGAAAAAACCTTTAGCGAAGGCTTTACCCTCACGACGAATAACCGCATGGAGATGATGGCCGCCATCGTCGCCCTCGAAGCGCTGAAAGAACATTGCGAAGTGATCCTCAGTACCGACAGCCAGTATGTGCGTCAGGGTATTACTCAGTGGATCCACAACTGGAAAAAGCGCGGCTGGAAAACGGCGGATAAAAAACCGGTCAAAAATGTCGATCTCTGGCAGCGCCTGGACGCTGCGCTGGGTCAACACAAAATAAAATGGGAGTGGGTCAAAGGCCACGCGGGGCATCCGGAAAACGAACGCTGCGACGAACTGGCGCGCGCGGCCGCCTCTCATCCCACCCGGGATGATACCGGTTATCTGGCAGAGCGCTAATTTTGCCCCTTGCGCCACTGACGTGTGGCGCCCACCGCCTGCGGTATCCGTTTTTTTGCTTTGCCCGATTTCATCGGGTTTAGCGTCAAGGGGATCGTACGTTTACGGGCAATAATGAGCTGTAAACATCCTAAAGCAGGTAAATGGGTGCTGAGCATTTTCCCCCCGTGACGAGACCAGGGAAGGACCTGGTAGCAACCGTGATGCATCACTTCAAAATTCAGCAGCGCCAGCCAGTCCATCTGACGCGTTAAAGTAAACATGCGGCTGTTATAGGGCGGCTTATTGCGCAAGACCGGCACCAGCTTGCGTAATCCCATCAGGCTCATGGGGTTAAAACTGGTCAAAATGATCCAGCCATCGTCAATCAGCACTCGGTCTGCTTCCCGCAGCAGTCGATGCGGATCGCTACACCAGGGTAAGGTATGCGCCAGCAGGCAGGCATCAACCGACTTCTCGGCAAAAGGCAAATGCAGCGGATCGGCCTTTACCTGCACGGGATTACCCTGTAAAGAGACATTCACCTGATTGGAATTCGCGCAGGACTCCGTATTGATTTCCGCGCTCAGATTGCTAATCTTAAGTAAATGAAAGCCATTTAATTTAGCCAGCCACGGTTTCATCTGCCGTTCCAGCGATTCGCGGTAGTATTCGCCCCAGGGCATGCTGGACCAGTGCTCTGGCGCTGTAACTGTCTGAGGTATCCTTGCCGGCTTCATCGCAACCTTCCGCTACGCTTTAGAGGTAATTTATGAATCTTATCAGTATTCCCGCATTTCAGGACAACTACATCTGGGTTCTCAGTGAAGATAGCGGCCGCTGTCTGCTAGTCGACCCGGGAGAAGCCGCGCCGGTGGTCGCCGCGATAG
>OKHR01000051.1_pt1 | contig 14103 bp, 8 predicted proteins | sample 1610091 | NCBI WGS metagenome assembly OKHR01 (sample SAMN04436620, study PRJEB24849) | human gut metagenome | biome: human gut; feature: NICU; material: stool | host: Homo sapiens | place: USA: Saint Louis, MO | collected 2010-01-27 | reverse complement strand
CAGGATTGCGTAAAGTACCCCTACAGGAAGGAGAAAGAGAGCCGGTCAGGATGACCGGTGGATCAGGAAGATAGGGATAGCCTTACGCATGAGTTATTTCACATCGGGGTGGTGTGAAAGCAGGATGCAACAGTTTACGGATGAACATGGTCAGGAGACCTCAGGAAAAGTTTTCAAGGACGAGCAGGGAGCACCAATGTAGCTGGATTGCTGCAAAACGAACCGGGAGCACTGTTTATACAGTGCTCCCTTTTTTTATTTCTCTTCTGAATTTGCTATTCTGCGCCGGTTTTCAACTCATCGAGGTTTCCCATGACTCTTGACCATCGCGTGCGCGAGCGCCTGCTCGCCATTGAAGCGCTGCTGCGCGAAACGGAACACTGGCAGGATAGCGCTCCCGACAGCCGCGCGTTTGCCAGCGAACAGCCGTTTTGCCTCGACACCATGGAGCCGCTTGAATGGCTGCAGTGGGTATTAATACCGCGCATGCATCAGCTTCTGGAAAGCGGCATGCCGCTGCCGCAAAATTTCGCCGTTGCCCCCTACTATGAGATGGCCCTGGATAATGCTCATCCCGTGCGCGAGCGGGTGCTTACCGAGCTGCTTCTGCTGGATGCGCTGTTTGCCGGCGGCGACGCCTGATGCTGGAGATTTTATATCAGGACCCGTGGCTGGTAGCGGTGAACAAGCCTTCGGGCTGGCTGGTGCATCGTAGCTGGCTGGATCGTGATGAAAAAGTGGTGGTGATGCAGACCGTGCGCGACCAGATAGGCCAGCACGTGTTCACCGCTCACCGCCTCGACAGGCCGACTTCCGGCGTGCTGCTAATGGGACTGTCGAGCGAAGCGGGAAGACTGTTGTCGCAGCAGTTCGAGCAGCATCAAATGCAGAAACGCTATCATGCGATAGCCCGCGGCTGGTTGAGCGAAGAAGCGGAGCTTGATTATCCTCTGGTTGAGGAGCTGGATAAAATTGCCGATAAGTTCGCCCGCGAAAATAAAGATCCGCAGCCGGCGGTCACCCATTATCGCGGCCTGGCGACGATAGAAATGCCGGTGGCGACCGGACGTTATCCTACCACCCGCTATAGCCTGGTGGAGCTGGAACCGAAAACCGGACGTAAGCACCAGCTGCGCCGTCATCTTGCCCATCTTCGCCATCCGATTATCGGCGACAGTAAACACGGCGATCTGCGGCAGAATCGCAGCGCGGCCGAACACTTTGGCTGCGATCGGCTAATGCTTCATGCCAGCCAGCTATCGTTAACGCATCCTTTTACCGGTGAACCGCTGGTTATTCGCGCTGGCCTTGACGACGTCTGGATGCGCGCGCTGTCGCAGTTTGGCTGGCGCGGCCTTCTCCCGTTAAATGAAAGGGTTGAGTTTGCCGACGACTGCGGTCAGGATGAAGAGATACAGGTCACTTCAGGGAGATAGTCATGGCAGAAGTCGGAATTTTTGTCGGTACGATGTATGGAAATTCGCTCCTGGTCGCCGAAGAGGCGCAGGCTATTTTGAGCGGACTGGGGCATCAGGCGAAAGTCTTTGAAGATCCCGAAGTCAAAGACTGGGAGTCGTATACCGGAAAATATGCGCTGGTGGTGACATCGACCACCGGGCAGGGCGATTTACCGGACAGCATAGTGCCTTTATACGAAGGCATCAAAGATATGTATCAGCCGCATTTGCGCTATGGAATTATTGCCCTGGGCGATAGCACCTACGCTAACTTCTGCGGCGGCGGTTTGAAGTTTGATGCGTTATTGCAGGAACAGGGCGGCACGCGCGTTGGCGATATGCTGACGATCGATGCCAGCGAAGATCCGGAACCTGAAAGCGTTGCTAACCCATGGGTAGCGCAGTGGGCGTCGCTGCTTGATTAACAACCTAATTCCATCAGGGCTATTTTGTTTGCCATTTTGCCCTCGGGCGGTGCTCAGACTGTTTGGCTAATACCCTGGCGGCACAGCTCCTAAAAGTTTCGCCCTCTCCCTACACTAGAGGGCGCCCCTTTCTTTACTGATGTTAAATGCCAGTGGCCAGATAAACGGCCAAAATCATCGTAGCAATTCTTCAGGCGCACAGGCTTCGGGCATTTGCCTTAAAACCTGTGTAATGCCATGGTCTTTACCGGGCTATTTCACGGGGTCAAGAGAGTTGATTCACACTCCTGTCTTTTGCACCGCGCTTTGCGTCTATGAACGGGCGCGGCTTTTCATTTCCGTGAACCATCCCCCATCTCATTAGGCATAAGCCATAAATCAGATTTACTCAGGCGGCGAAAGCTGTGTATTTGCACGGTGAGCCTGTCAGCCCCTCTTTTTATACTTTTCCTGCCAGTTAAAAATGCAGTGCCAGATATAACGAAAATTATGAAAAACACTAACACGTCATTCTGAGTACCCTACAGGTTGTGCTGTTCAGAATGAACGTAGCTAACGCTATGATTCAGGAGTGCAACAATGAGTTCATTAAGTCAGGCGGCAGGCGGCGCTGAAAAGCGCACCAATGCTCGCTACTGGATAGTGGTGATGTTGTTTATCGTCACATCCTTCAACTACGGCGACCGCGCCACCTTATCCATTGCCGGTTCGGAGATGGCCAAAGATATTGGTCTTGATGCCGTTGGCATGGGCTACGTCTTTTCCGCGTTCTCCTGGGCCTACGTGATCGGCCAGATCCCGGGCGGCTGGCTGCTTGACCGCTTCGGTTCTAAACGCGTCTACTTCTGGTCCATTTTTATCTGGTCCATGTTTACCCTGCTGCAGGGTTTCGTCGATATCTTTAGCGGCTTCGGCATTATCGTCGCGCTGTTCACCCTGCGTTTTCTTGTCGGCCTGGCCGAAGCGCCTTCCTTCCCCGGCAACAGCCGGATCGTCGCGGCGTGGTTCCCGGCGCAGGAGAGGGGCACGGCGGTGGCTATCTTTAACTCCGCGCAATATTTTGCCACCGTTATTTTTGCGCCGATCATGGGTTGGCTGACGCATGAGGTGGGCTGGTCGCACGTGTTCTTCTTTATGGGCGGTCTCGGCATTATCATCAGCTTTGTCTGGCTGAAGGTGATTCATGAACCTAACCAGCATCCGGGTGTAAACCAAAAAGAGCTCGATTACATCGCCGCAGGCGGCGCGCTGATCAATATGGATCAGGCGGCGGCCAAAGCTAAGGTGCCGTTTAGCGTAAAATGGGGGCAAATCAAGCAGCTGCTGGGTTCTCGCATGATGATTGGCGTCTATATCGGCCAGTACTGCATTAACGCTTTGACCTATTTCTTTATCACCTGGTTCCCGGTTTATCTGGTGCAGGCGCGCGGCATGTCGATCCTGAAGGCCGGTTTTGTCGCGTCGGTTCCGGCGATCTGCGGTTTCGCGGGCGGGGTTCTCGGCGGGATTATTTCCGACTGGCTGATGCGTCGTACCGGCTCGCTGAACATCGCACGTAAAACGCCTATCGTCATGGGGATGCTGCTGTCGATGGTGATGGTGTTCTGTAACTACGTCAACGTGGAGTGGATGATTATCGGCTTCATGGCGCTGGCCTTCTTCGGTAAAGGCATCGGTGCGCTGGGCTGGGCGGTTATGGCGGATACGGCGCCGAAAGAGATCAGCGGCCTGAGCGGCGGTCTGTTCAACATGTTCGGCAATATCTCCGGTATCGTGACGCCCATTGCTATCGGCTACATCGTTGGCACCACCGGTTCGTTTAACGGCGCGCTGATTTATGTGGGCGTTCATGCGCTGGTGGCGGTGCTGAGCTATCTGGTACTGGTGGGCGATATTAAACGTATCGAACTGAAACCTGTCGCAGGAAAATCATCATGACAACGCAATCGAGCCCTATTATCACCGATATGAAGGTTATCCCGGTGGCCGGGCAGGACAGTATGCTGCTTAACATCGGCGGCGCGCACAATGCGTACTTTACCCGCAATATTGTGGTGCTGACCGATAACGCCGGCAATACCGGGGTCGGCGAAGCACCGGGCGGCGAAGTGATTTATCAGACGCTGGTGGATGCCATCCCGACGGTATTAGGCCAGGAAGTCGCCCGCCTGAACAAAGTGGTTCAGCAGGTGCATAAAGGCAACCAGGCCGCGGACTTTGATACTTTTGGTAAAGGCGCCTGGACATTCGAGCTGCGGGTGAACGCGGTGGCGGCGCTGGAGGCTGCGCTGCTGGATCTGCTGGGCAAGGCGCTCAACGTGCCGGTTTGCGAGCTGCTGGGGCCGGGCAAGCAGCGCGATGAGGTGACCGTGCTGGGCTATCTGTTCTACGTGGGCGATCGCACCAAAACCGATCTGCCCTATCTGGAAAGCACGCCGGGCAACCATGAGTGGTATCGTCTACGCCATCAGGAAGCGCTGAACAGCGAGGCGGTGGTGCGCCTGGCGGAGGCCTCACAGGACCGCTACGGCTTTAAAGATTTTAAACTGAAAGGTGGCGTGCTGCCCGGCGAGCAGGAGATCGAAACCGCCCGCGCGTTGAAAAAGCGTTTTCCCGATGCGCGCATTACGGTTGATCCCAACGGCGCCTGGCTGCTGGATGAAGCCATCGCCCTGTGTAAAGGGCTGAACGAGGTGCTGACCTACGCGGAAGACCCCTGCGGCGCCGAACAGGGCGTTTCTGGCCGTGAAGTGATGGCGGAGTTTCGCCGCGCCACCGGTCTGCCGGTGGCAACCAATATGATCGCCACTAACTGGCGCGAAATGGGCCACGCGGTGATGCTGAATGCCGTGGATATTCCGCTGGCAGATCCGCACTTCTGGACCCTTTCCGGCGCGGTGCGCGTGGCGCAGCTGTGCGATGACTGGGGCCTGACCTGGGGCTGCCATTCCAATAACCACTTTGATATTTCACTGGCCATGTTCACCCACGTCGGCGCAGCGGCGCCGGGTAACCCCACGGCCATCGATACCCACTGGATTTGGCAGGAGGGAGATTGCCGCCTGACCAAAAATCCGCTGGAGATTAAGCACGGAAAAATTGCTGTTCCGGACGCGCCTGGACTCGGCGTCGAGCTGGACTGGGAGCAGGTGCAGAAAGCGCATGAGGCGTATAAAAAGCTGCCCGGCGGCGCGCGTAATGACGCAGGCCCAATGCAGTACCTGATCCCCGGATGGACTTTTGACCGTAAACGCCCCGTTTTCGGCCGTCACTGATTTGAATAAGGACTAAATTATGAGCGCACAATTTTCGACCCCCGTTGTTTCTTCTATGCAGGTCATTCCGGTCGCGGGTCACGACAGCATGCTGATGAACCTGAGCGGCGCGCACGCCCCGTTCTTCACGCGTAATATTGTGGTAATCAAAGATAATTCCGGCCATACCGGCGTCGGCGAAATTCCCGGCGGAGAGAAAATCCGCAAGACCCTTGAGGACGCTAGCCCGCGGGTGGGCGGTAAAACGCTGGGTGAATACAAAAACGTGCTGACCGCCGTACGCAATACTTTCGCCGATCGGGATGCCGGCGGACGCGGTTTGCAGACCTTCTATCTGCGTACCACAATTCACGTAGTGACCGGGATCGAAGCGGCGATGCTTGACCTGCTGGGCCAGCATCTGGGCGTGAACGTGGCGTCTCTGCTGGGCGATGGACAGCAGCGCAGCGAAGTGGAAATGCTGGGCTATCTGTTCTTCGTCGGCAATCGTAAAGCTACACCGCTGCCTTATCAGAGCCAGCCGGATGACCCGTGCGACTGGTATCGCCTGCGTCATGATGAGGCGATGACCCCGGATGCGGTGGTGCGTCTGGCGGAAGCCGCATATGAGAAATATGGTTTTAACGATTTTAAACTGAAAGGCGGCGTACTGGCCGGGGAAGAGGAAGCGGAGTCTATCGTCGCGCTGGCTAAGCGCTTCCCGCAGGCGCGCGTGACCCTCGATCCGAACGGCGCGTGGTCGCTGGATGAAGCGATCAAAATTGGTAAATACCTGAAAGGATCTCTGGCCTATGCGGAAGATCCGTGCGGTGCCGAGCAGGGCTTCTCCGGGCGTGAAGTGATGGCGGAGTTCCGCCGCGCCACCGGTCTGCCGACGGCGACCAATATGATCGCGACCGACTGGCGTCAGATGGGCCACACGCTGTCGCTGCAGTCCGTGGATATTCCGCTGGCGGATCCGCACTTCTGGACCATGCAGGGCTCCGTCCGCGTGGCGCAGATGTGCCACGAGTTCGGCCTGACCTGGGGCTCGCACTCTAACAACCACTTTGATATCTCGCTGGCGATGTTTACCCACGTGGCGGCAGCCGCGCCGGGTAAAATTACCGCTATTGATACGCACTGGATCTGGCAGGAAGGCAACCAGCGCCTGACCAAAGAACCGTTTGAAATTAAAGGCGGGATGGTACAGGTACCGACGAAACCGGGGCTGGGCGTGGAGCTCGATATGGATCAGGTGATGAAAGCCCATGAGCTGTATCAGAAACACGGTCTGGGCGCGCGCGATGATGCGATGGGAATGCAGTATTTGATCCCGAACTGGACGTTTGATAACAAGCGTCCGTGCATGGTGCGCTAAGGAGATGCCGGTCCCTTCGGGGGCCGGTTTCCTGCACGGCGTCGGGTAATCGTTCATTTTAAGGACAGCATATGAAGATAGTGATCGCACCGGATTCATACAAGGAGAGCCTGAGTGCGCTGGATGTTGCAACCGCGATAGAGCAAGGTTTTCGGGAAGTTTATTCCGATGCGGAATACGTCAAACTGCCGGTCGCCGACGGTGGCGAAGGAACCGTTGAAGCCATGGTTGCCGCGACCCAAGGATGCCGGATAGCGGTCACCGTCACCGGTCCGCTCGGCGAGCCCGTAGAGGCTTTTTTTGGTCTTTCGGGCGATAAGCAGTGCGCGTTTATTGAAATGGCGGCGGCAAGCGGTCTGGAGAGCGTGCCGCCGGCGCGACGTAACCCTCTTCTGACGACTTCATGGGGTACCGGCGAGCTGATTCGCCATGCGCTGGACGCGGGCGTCAGGCAAATTATTATCGGTATCGGCGGCAGCGCGACCAACGATGGCGGCGCCGGGATGGTGCAGGCGCTGGGGGCGAAACTGCTGACCCGGGATAACCAGCAGATTGGCGCCGGCGGACAAGCGCTGGAGAGCCTCGTGCGCATCGACGTGAGCGAGTTAGATAAGCGCCTCGCCGGATGCCGCATTGACGTCGCTTGCGATGTCACCAATCCGCTGACGGGCCCGCAGGGCGCGACGGCAGTATTTGGCCCGCAGAAAGGGGCGACGGCGGAGATGATCGCCAGCCTCGATAAGGCGCTGGCCCATTTTGCTGAGATTATCCATCGCGACTTAGAGCTTGATGTGTTGCATCTTGAAGGCGGCGGCGCGGCGGGCGGCATGGGCGCGGGCCTGTATGCCTTTTGCGGGGCTAAGCTGCGGCCGGGCATTGAGATCGTGACCGACGCTTTGCATCTTGCCGATATCGTGGCGGATGCGGATCTGGTGATCACCGGCGAAGGGCGCATCGACAGCCAGACGATTCACGGCAAAGTGCCGGTTGGCGTGGCGCGGGTGGCAAAACGCTATAATCTGCCGGTTATCGCGATTGCCGGGAGCCTGACGGCGGACGTCGGCGTAGTCCATGAGCACGGGCTGGATGCGGTATTCAGCGTTATTTATTCCATTTGCACCCTGGATGAGGCGCTGGAAAATGCCGCCGAAAATGTGCGCATGACGGCGAGAAACGTCGCTGCTGTGCTGAAAATGGGCCAGGTATTATAGATTCTCCCCCGGTCGCAGTGCGCGAGCCGGGGCAGGCGTTTTAGATTCCCTGCAGCTTACAGGCTTCCCGCGCGACGTTGTCCATTTCATCCAGCAGTTCCAGAAGCTCCGGCTCCAGCTCCTCGGCGGCGGTGCCCGCGCGCAGCTGGCTCTCGAGAGTGTGGCAGAGTTTCTTCAGGCGCGGCACACCGCTGTAGCTACAGCTGCCGTGCAGCTTATGAATGAGATCCAGCAGGCCTTCCGGCTGCTCTCCCACCAGCTGTTCTTCCACCTTGTTACGCACTTCCGGCATAAAAGCGAGCAGCATCTGCAGCATTTCCCGCGCCAGATCCGGTTTCATCGCCGCCTGGCGTAGCGCCAGCTGCCAGTCGAGGGTGATGTCATGGTTAACCGGTAGGTCAACCGGCTCCGCCGCGGCCTGCGGCGCAGCGGCCTGTCCCGGCTGGTAGCGCAGCAGCAGATTGTAGAGCTTATCTTCCTCAATGGGCTTCGCCAGATAGTCGTTCATCCCCGCGCTGAGCAATTTCTCTCGCTGCCCTTCCAGAGCATGGGCCGTCACTGCGATCACCGGTGTTTGCTGTTGATGAGGGAGCTGATGGATCAATTCGCAGGCGCGGATGCCGTCCATTTCCGGCATTTGAATATCCATCAGAATCAGATCCTGCTGCATTTCTCTGGCTCGTTCAACGGCGTTCTGGCCGCTGTCGCAGAGGATGACATGCTGGACTAAATCTTCAAGCAGAGCGCCGATGAGCTTAAGATTCGCCGGATTGTCATCGACGGCCATTACCGTCATGGGCAGCTTTGTACTACCGGAGCGCGGCAGCAGGAGCGTCGGCTGGGTCTGGCAGGTGGCCGTCAGCGCCGGAAGCAAGCGCGTTGAGGTCAGGGGCTTAAGCAGACAGGCTGCGATACCGTCGTGTTTAAGCGTTTCGGCGCTCACCTGGGCGTGGCACGGTAGCGCCAGCAGCAGATGATCGGCAAGCTTACGGGCTCTGGCCAGCTTATCGCGATGCTGGTTCAGATCGCGTATCGACACCGGAATGCCCGCCAGCAGGATATCGTAATGGGCATCCGGTAGGGCAGTCATCGTCGGACTGTAGACCACCTCCAGCGGCGTTGTCGCCAGCAGCTCCATGGTGCACTGCGCCGCCGCTGCGTTAGCCTCAATGTAGGCCAGCTTTTTACCCGCCAGACATTGGGTCGGTACACTGTCGGGTACTGCGTTAGGGTTGAGATCGAGGCTGATATGGAACCAGAACGTCGAGCCGCGATTAGGCTGGCTATGGAAGGAAATATCGCCGCCCATCTCTTTTACCAGCCGCTGGGTGATAACCAGCCCCAGCCCGGTTCCGCCGTGGCGACGGGAAATACTGGCGTCTGCCTGGCGGAAAGCCTGAAACAGACGCGACTGGTCGCGCTCGGGAATACCGATGCCGGTATCGTGGATCTGAACTTCGATTTGCACTCTTGAATTGCTGATAGCGCGCTGTTCCACCAGCACGTCAATGTTGCCATGTTCGGTGAACTTAATGGCGTTGCCCATCAGGTTAGTAATAATTTGCTGCAGGCGCAGCGGGTCGCCAATCACGTTATCCGGCACATCGTTTTTGATGTTCAGGGTCAGCTCCAGCCCCTTATCGTGCGCCGAATGCGCCAACAGCGTGACCACCTCGTCGAGCGAATTTCGCAGCAGGAACGGAATGCTCTCCAGAATGAGCTTCCCGGCCTCAAGCTTAGAGAAGTCCAGAACATCATTAATGATGGCCAGCAGATTGTTCGCTGAACGCTCAATGGTGGTCAGATGATCGCGTTGGGTGGTATTTAAATCGGTTTTCAGCGTCAGGCGGGTAAAGCCAATGACGCCGTTAAGCGGAGTGCGCAGCTCGTGGGACATATTGGCGAGGAATTCGGATTTGATTCGCGCCGCTTCCTGCGCGCGTTTTTTCGCCAGGTCCAGCTCAACGTTCTGGATTTCCATCTGTTCAAGCGTTTCACGCAGGTCGGAGGTGGCCTGATCGACGTTATGCTGCATCTCTTCATGATACGCCGCCAGCGACATCGCCATGGAGTTGATCCCGTTTTTCAGCATATCCAGTTCGCCGAGCATAAAACCTTCCACGCGGCTATCAAGCTGGCCCCGGCGGATGCGGTCAACGGTATTCACCATGTTGCGAATCGGCCCGGTCACGTCGCGCATCAGTCGCCAGCCGAAGATCAGCGCGATGCCGATGCAGAACAGCATCATCACGCTGGAGATGAAGATCTCTTTGTACTGCTGCAGCCGCACCGATTTGAGATCCAGCTCCAGCGCCACGTAGCCCAGCATATTGTCCGGCATCTTGGCATCGCTTCCCGGTGATTCATCCGGTGAATAGCTTTCTGAAATAATTGGGGTGCGCAAAATCATCAAATCGCCGTGACGAATCACGCTTAAACGGCGGGGAAAAGGCGCCCCTTTTGGTAGCTGAAGTTCGCCGGGATCGAGCTGAAAGTTGGAGGTGACAAACAGCCTGTTGTGCGAGTCATAGATGGAAATGGCGCGCACAATATCGGAATGGCGGCGATGCAGCACGCTGATCAGCTGCCCGATTGACTCGCGGTTTTGCAAATTCATGCCATATTCACTGGAGACCGCCAGCGGTTCGATGATACTGGCTCCGGCATCTTCCAGCTGGCGCTGTAGGTCGTTATAGCGGTGTGCGACGAAGAATATACTGAGCAGCAGACCGATCAAAACGGTTGGCGCCAGAATAAGAATCATCATGCGGGCACGAAGGCTGTAGTTGGTCATGCGGTTCCATTATGGGAGAATATATACATCATCCTTACAGGCTGCTGAGGCATTGGTTACGCTGGCTCACCCTGAAAGAACTCGTGTATAGAGTCAGTATATTTAATTGAGACAAATCTCTACGATGGCGCAATTCTACTCTGCAAAACGGCGTGTGACGACGCGCCAGATCATAACCGTTACAGTAAATGACCTTGATCCCTTTGGGCAGGGCGTTGCGCGTCACCAGGGTAAGGCGCTGTTTGTTAGCGGTTTATTACCGCAAGAGCAGGCCGAAGTGGTCCTGGTCGAGGATAAAAAACAGTATGCCCGCGCGCAGGTTAAACGCCGTCTTAGCGACAGCCCGCAGCGGCAGGCGCCGCGCTGTCCGCATTTTGGTATCTGCGGCGGATGTCAGCAGCAGCACGCCAGCGTTGAGCTGCAGCAGCAGAGCAAACGCGCCGCCCTCGCGCGGTTAATGAAGCGCGAGGTTGATGACATTATAGCCGCTTCGCCGTGGGGCTATCGCCGCCGGGCGCGTCTGAGCTTGAATTATCAGCCAAAGACCCAACAATTACAGATAGGCTTCCGGAAGGCCAACTCCAGCGAAATTGTTGATGTGGTGCAGTGCCCTGTTTTGGTGCCCACTCTTGGTGCGCTACTGCCTGCGGTACGAGAATGTCTCAGCGGATTGCAATCGCTGCGTCAGCTTGGCCACGTGGAGCTGGTGCAGGCTGACAACGGCCCGCTGATGGTTTTACGCCATACCGCGGCCCTTCCGGCTGCAGATAAAGAAAAGCTGGAACGTTTTTCGCAATCTCACGGTCTTTCACTGTATCTCGCCCCGCAAAGCGAGATACTGGAACAGATTCGCGGGGAAGCGCCCTGGTATACGTCCGACGGTCTACGCTTAGTGTTCAGTCCGCGCGACTTTATTCAGGTCAACGACGGCGTAAACCAGCTCATGGTGCATACGGCGCTGGAATGGCTGGATATCCAGCCTCAGGATCGCGTGCTGGATCTCTTTTGCGGCATGGGCAACTTTACCCTGCCGCTGGCAAAGCGCGCGGCGCAGGTCGTGGGGGTTGAAGGTGTTCCGGCGCTGGTGGCGAAGGGGCAAGAAAACGCGGCGCTGAACGCGTTGCATAATGTGACGTTCTTTCATGAAAATCTTGAAGAGGACGTCACCCGCCAGGCGTGGGCGAAGCACGGTTTTGATAAAGTTCTGCTCGACCCGGCGCGCGCCGGTGCGGCGGGCGTTATGTTACATATAATTAAATTAGCGCCGCGTCGGGTGGTGTATGTTTCTTGTAATCCGGCGACTCTGGCGCGCGATAGCGACGTTTTATTGCAGGCGGGATATACCATTCAACGCCTGGCGATGCTGGATATGTTCCCGCATACCGGTCATCTGGAATCAATGGTGTTGTTTGAGCACAAGAATCATTCAAATCGCAGTGCAGCGGCATCCACAGGCGCAGGCGACTGAGATAAAAGACGAACGCCAACGTTGATGCGGTTTGAAGGATGAAGTGTAAAAGTTGAGGCTTGCCGACTTCGGCAGGCGGTCCCTTAAGGAGAGGACAATGGTTGCGGTAAGAAGTGCACATTTAAATAAAGCTGGTGAATTTGACCCGAAGAAATGGATCGCGAGTCTGGGAATTTCCAGCCAGCAGTCGTGTGAACGCTTAGCCGAAACCTGGGATTATTGTCGAGAGAGAACGCAGGGACACCCGCAGGCCGATCTCCTGCTATGGCGCGGCGTGGAGATGGTAGAAATTCTCTCCATGCTCAGTATGGACATCGATACGCTGCGAGCGGCGATGCTATTCCCGCTGGCGGATGGCAACGTCGTCAGCGAAGAAATCATGCAGGAGAGCGTCGGGAAATCCGTCGTCACCTTGATCCACGGCGTGCGGGATATGGCCGCGATACGTCAGCTTAAAGCCACCCATACGGATTCGGTCTCCTCTGAACAGGTGGACAACATTCGCCGCATGCTGCTGGCGATGGTTGATGACTTCCGCTGCGTGGTGATTAAAATCGCCGAGCGTATTGCCCATCTGCGTGAAGTGAAAGATGCGCCGGAAGATGAGCGCGTGCTGGCGGCGAAAGAGTGCACCAATATTTACGCGCCGCTGGCCAACCGTCTGGGGATCGGCCAGCTTAAGTGGGAGCTTGAAGATTACTGCTTCCGCTATCTGCACCCGGCGGAATATAAACGCATCGCTAAGCTGTTGCACGAGCGGCGCATCGATCGTGAACATTACATTGACGAGTTCGTCAGCCACTTACGCACGGAAATGAAAACCGAGGGCGTCAAGGCTGAGGTTTACGGTCGTCCTAAGCATATCTATAGCATCTGGCGCAAAATGCAGAAAAAACATCTCGCTTTCGACGAGCTGTTTGACGTGCGGGCGGTGCGGATTGTCGCCGAGCGCCTGCAGGACTGCTATGCCGCGCTGGGGATAGTGCATACTCACTACCGCCATCTGCCGGATGAGTTTGATGATTACGTCGCCAACCCTAAGCCCAATGGCTACCAGTCCATTCATACCGTCGTGCTTGGTCCCGGCGGCAAGACGATCGAAATTCAGATCCGTACCCGCCAGATGCATGAAGATGCCGAGCTGGGCGTGGCTGCGCACTGGAAGTACAAAGAGGGTGCCAGCGCGGGGGCCAGCGGCGGGCGCGGCTATGAAGATCGCATTGCATGGCTGCGTAAACTGATCGCCTGGCAGGAAGAGATGGCCGATTCCGGCGAGATGCTGGATGAAGTGCGTAGCCAGGTCTTTGACGACCGGGTTTATGTCTTTACGCCGAAGGGTGACGTAGTGGATTTACCTTCGGGTTCGACTCCGCTCGATTTTGCCTACCATATTCACAGCGATGTCGGTCACCGCTGCATCGGGGCGAAAATCAGCGGACGTATTGTGCCGTTCACCTATCAGCTGCAGATGGGCGACCAGATTGAAATCATCACTCAAAAGCAGCCTAACCCAAGCCGTGACTGGCTGAATCCGAACCTTGGCTACGTCACTACCAGCCGCGGGCGTTCTAAAATTCATGCCTGGTTCCGCAAGCAGGATCGCGACAAGAATATTCTTGCTGGACGGCAGATCCTCGATGATGAGCTGGAGCATCTGGGCATCAGCCTGAAGGACGCGGAAAAGTATCTGCTGCCGCGCTACAACTTTAATGAGCAGGACGAACTGCTGGCGGCGATTGGCGGCGGCGATATTCGCCTCAACCAGATGGTTAATTTCCTGCAGGCGCAGTTTAATAAGCCCAGCGCGGCGGAGCAGGATGCGGCGGCACTTAAGCAGCTGCAGCAGAAAACCTATACTCCGCAGAATCGCAGCAAAGACAATGGTCGCGTGGTGGTGGAAGGCGTCGGCAATCTGATGCACCACATTGCGCGCTGCTGCCAGCCGATCCCCGGCGACGAGATTGTGGGCTTTATCACCCAGGGCCGAGGGATCTCGGTGCACCGGGCGGATTGCGATCAGCTCGCGGAGCTACAGTCTCATGCTCCGGAGCGCATCGTTGACGCAGTGTGGGGAGAGAGCTACTCGGCGGGCTACTCGCTGGTGGTGCGGGGC
>OKHR01000046.1_pt1 | contig 14950 bp, 19 predicted proteins | sample 1610091 | NCBI WGS metagenome assembly OKHR01 (sample SAMN04436620, study PRJEB24849) | human gut metagenome | biome: human gut; feature: NICU; material: stool | host: Homo sapiens | place: USA: Saint Louis, MO | collected 2010-01-27 | reverse complement strand
GCGCGTCGCGATGAAGAGAAATCTCGCGCCAAGGAGCGTATTTACTCCTTCCGCGACCGCTTCCATCGCTGGGACCCAAAAAACCAGCGCCCGGAACTGTGGCACAACTATAACGGCCAGATTAACAAAGGTGAAAGCATCCGCGTGTTCCCGCTCTCCAACTGGACCGAGCTGGATATCTGGCAGTACATCTATCTGGAAAATATTGAAATTGTTCCGCTGTACCTGGCGGCAGAGCGTCCGGTGCTGGAGCGCGACGGGATGCTGATGATGATCGATGACGATCGCATTAATCTGCAGCCCGGCGAGATGATCAAAAAACAGATGGTGCGCTTCCGTACCCTTGGCTGCTGGCCGCTGACCGGCGCGGTGGAGTCCAATGCGCAAACGCTGCCGGAGATCATCGAAGAGATGCTGGTGTCGACCACCAGCGAACGACAGGGGCGCGTGATTGACCGCGACCAGGCAGGCTCCATGGAGCTGAAGAAACGTCAGGGTTATTTCTAAGGAGCCGCCATGAACACTACGATTGCACAACAAATTGCTGATGAAGGCGGCGTAGAAGCCTATCTGCACGCCCAGCAGCACAAAAGCCTGCTGCGCTTTCTGACCTGCGGCAGCGTTGATGACGGTAAAAGCACGCTGATTGGTCGATTGCTGCACGATACCCGACAGATTTACGAAGATCAGCTCTCATCTCTGCATAATGACAGCAAACGTCACGGTACGCAGGGCGAAAAATTGGATCTGGCGCTGCTGGTGGATGGCCTGCAGGCCGAGCGCGAGCAGGGCATCACCATCGACGTCGCCTATCGCTATTTCTCTACCGAGAAGCGCAAGTTTATTATCGCCGATACGCCGGGGCACGAGCAGTACACCCGTAATATGGCGACCGGTGCATCAACCTGCGAACTGGCGATCCTGCTGATCGACGCCCGCAAAGGCGTGCTCGATCAAACCCGTCGTCACAGCTTTATTTCGACACTGCTGGGGATCAAACACCTGGTGGTGGCGGTGAACAAAATGGATCTCGTCGAGTTTAGCGAAGAGACTTTCAACACCATCCGCGAAGCGTATCTGACCTTTGCGGAGCAGCTGCCTGGCGATCTCGACATTCGCTTTGTTCCGCTTTCTGCCCTGGAAGGGGACAACGTCGCCAGCCAGAGTGAGAAAATGCCGTGGTACAGCGGTCCGACGCTGCTGGAAGTGCTGGAAACCGTTGAGATTCAGCGCGTGGTGGAAAGCCAGCCGCTGCGCTTCCCGGTACAGTACGTAAACCGCCCGAACCTCGACTTCCGCGGATTTTCCGGGACGGTGGCCTCCGGTAGCGTGAGGGTAGGGCAGCGTCTTAAGGTGCTCCCGTCCGGAGTGGAATCCACCGTTGCGCGCATCGTCACCTTCGACGGCGATCTGCCAGAAGCGGCGGCCGGGGAAGCGATCACCCTCGTGCTGAAGGATGAAATTGATATCAGCCGTGGCGATCTGCTGGTCGATGCGGCAGTTTCTCTGCCCGCAGTACAAAGCGCCAGCATTGATGTTGTATGGATGGCGGAGCAGGCGCTGACCCCGGGCCAAAGCTACGACATTAAAATCGCCGGTAAGAAAACTCGCGCCCGCGTTGATAGCGTTCGCTACCAGGTGGATATCAACAACCTGACCCAGCGCGAAGTGGAAACGCTGCCCCTGAACGGCATCGGGCTGATCGATCTCACTTTTGACGAGCCGCTGGTGCTGGATAAATACCAGGATAACCCGGTTACCGGGGGCCTGATCTTTATCGACCGTTTGACCAACGTCACCGTTGGCGCAGGTATGGTTCATGAACCCCATGAACGGGTTCAGGCGAGCGCTTCACAGTACAGCGCGTTTGAGCTTGAGCTGAACCAGCTTATTCGCAAGCACTTCCCGCACTGGGACGCTCGCGACCTGCTGGGAGGCAAGTAATGGCCCGACATGACGAAAACGTCGTCTGGCATGACCATAAGGTAACACGTAAAGATCGAGAAGCGCTGCATGGGCATAAAGGCGCAGTGGTCTGGTTTACGGGACTTTCCGGTTCGGGAAAATCAACCATTGCCGGCGCGCTGGAAGAGGAGCTGCATCGGCTCGGCGTGAGCACCTGGTTACTGGATGGCGATAATGTGCGTCACGGCCTGTGCAGCGATCTTGGCTTCAGCGACGACGACCGCAAAGAAAACATTCGCCGCGTGGGGGAAGTGGCGAAGCTGATGGTCGATGCCGGGCTGGTTGTATTGACGGCGTTTATATCTCCGCATCGCGCAGAGCGACAAATGGTGCGCGAACGTATAGGGGAAGGGCGCTTTATCGAAGTATTTGTCGATACGCCGTTAGCGATCTGCGAAGCGCGGGATCCGAAGGGCCTGTACAAGAAGGCGCGGGCCGGGGAATTGCGCAACTTTACCGGGATCGATTCAGTGTATGAATCCCCGGAGAGGGCAGAAATTCACCTCGACGGTGAACAATTGGTAACAAATTTGGTGCACCAACTATTAGACCTGCTACGACAGAGCGATATTATCAGATCCTGAAACGGCGGCGGTATCAGCGAATGATGCCGGTCGCCAGGTCAACAGGATTCGATATGCGCAATACCCAGAACCTCAGTATTATTCGTTCAGAACCGCCGCCGGCCGCCAGCGACGAGACCACGTGGTCTCTGTCGGGGGCGGCCGTGGGCTTTATTTCATGGCTGCTGGCGCTGGGTATTCCCTTCCTGATCTATGGCAGTAACACGCTATTTTTTCTCCTCTACACCTGGCCGTTCTTCCTGGCGCTGATGCCGGTTGCCGTTGTGGTTGGCATTGCGCTGCATTCGCTGCTGGACGGCAAACTTCAGTACAGCGTCTGCGCGACGATTCTGACCGTCGGGCTGATGTTCGGTCTGCTGTTCCTCTGGCTACTGGGGTAGTCTTTTCACGAATGAATCTGGCCTGGGTATCAACGGTAAAAATGTGGTACAGTCCCCGCGTTACGCGGCGTCGTCCGCGCGCCAGAGTAGAGAACTCGGGCGAGTTATGGGATGATGATGCCGTTTTTCAGGGGGCAGGATGGGTAAACTAACGCTGCTGTTATTGGCTTTGCTGGTCTGGCTACAGTACTCGCTGTGGTTCGGCAAAAATGGTCTGCATGACTATAGCCGGGTTAATGACGATGTCTCCGCGCAGCAGGCAACTAACGCTAAATTAAAAGCACGCAACGATCAGCTGTTCGCCGAAATTGACGATCTCAACGGCGGCCAGGAAGCTATCGAAGAGCGCGCGCGCAATGAACTCAGTATGACCCGCCCGGGCGAAACGTTTTATCGTCTGGTGCCGGATGCGTCGAAACGCAACCAGGCCGCGGGGCAACAGCAGAATAATCGATAAACAGGCCCAGGATTACAACATGGCAGCCACTTTTCCGGGCGTTTGCGCCGTGGTGCCGGCAGCCGGTTTTGGCCGCCGCATGCAAACGGAATGCCCGAAACAATATCTCTCTATCGGTAACAAAACGATTCTCGAACACGCGGTCGCCGCGCTGTTGGCAAACGCGCGTATACAGCGGGTGGTGATTGCCGTCAGCCCGGGAGACGAGCGCTTTAGCCAGCTGCCGTTGGCGAATCATCCTCAGATCACCGTTGTTGATGGCGGTACAGAACGTGCGGACTCCGTCCTTGCGGGCCTGAAGGCTCTTAGCGAGGCCGATTGGGTGCTGGTACACGATGCCGCGCGCCCCTGCCTGCACCAGGACGATCTCAGCCGCCTGCTTCAACTCTGTGAGACCAGCCGAACGGGCGGCATTCTGGCCGCTCCGGTTCGCGATACCATGAAACGCGCGGAGCCGGGCAGGGCGGCTATTGCCCATACCGTCGAACGCAACGATTTATGGCATGCGCTGACGCCACAATTTTTCCCTCGCGAACTGCTTGTTGATTGCCTGACGCGGGCGCTTAATGAAGGGGCGACCATCACCGATGAAGCCTCGGCGCTGGAGTACTGCGGCTTTCATCCTGAGCTGGTCGCCGGACGAGCTGATAATATTAAAGTGACGCGCCCGGAAGACCTGGCGCTGGCCGAATTTTACCTTACCCGTTCCCGACACCAGGAGAAGGCTTAATGCGAATTGGACACGGTTTTGACGTACACGCTTTTGGCGGTGAAGGCCCCATCATCATCGGCGGCGTGCGCGTACCTTATGAAAAAGGGCTGCTGGCGCATTCCGACGGCGACGTCGCGCTGCACGCGCTGACCGATGCGCTGTTGGGCGCGGCGGCGCTGGGCGACATCGGCAAGCTGTTCCCGGATACCGACCCGGCCTTTAAGGGGGCCGATAGCCGCGAACTGCTGCGCGAAGCGTGGCGGCGCATCCAGGCAAAAGGCTTTACCCTTGGCAACGTTGACGTCACCATCATCGCCCAGGCGCCGAAAATGCTGCCGCATATTCCCCAGATGCGCATCTTTATTGCTGAAGACCTCGGCTGCCATATGGACGATGTTAACGTCAAAGCCACCACCACTGAAAAGCTGGGCTTTACCGGCCGTGGCGAAGGCATCGCCTGTGAAGCGGTGGCGCTGCTGCGTAAGGCGGAGAAATGATCGCTTTTGACGAACTCACTTATCTGCATGGAAAACCGCTGAGCCAGGGGCTGCTAAAAGCCAATCCGGAAGACTTTGTGGTGGTTGAGGATCTCGGCTTTGCGCCCGATGGCGAAGGCGAACATGTGCTGGTGCGTATTCTGAAAAACGGCTGCAATACCCGTTTTGTCGCTGACGCGTTGGCCAAATTCCTTAAAATTCATGCGCGCGAAGTGAGCTTTGCCGGGCAGAAAGACAAACATGCGGTGACTGAACAGTGGCTGTGCGCCCGAGTGCCGGGCAAAGAGATGCCCGACCTGAGCAAATTCCAGCTTGAAGGCTGTCAGGTACTGGAGTACGCGCGCCATAAGCGCAAGCTGCGCCTCGGGGCGCTGAAGGGGAACCAGTTTACGCTGGTGCTGCGCGAAATCAGCGATCGCGACGATGTCGAAACGCGTTTACAGGCGATTGCTGAGCATGGCGTACCCAACTATTTTGGCGCCCAGCGCTTCGGTATCGGCGGCAGTAACCTGCTGGGGGCGCTGCGCTGGGCCGAGAGCGGCGCGCCGGTGCGCGATCGCAATAAACGCAGTTTTTGGTTGTCGGCGGCCCGCAGCGCATTGTTTAATCAACAGGTTGGTATTAGATTAAAAAAACCGGAATTTAATCAGGTTGTTGATGGCGATGCGCTACAATTAGCGGGGCGCGGAAGCTGGTTCGTTGCGACCTCTGAAGAACTGACGGAGCTCCAGGCGCGGGTAAATAATCGCGAACTGATGATTACCGCTGCGCTTGTAGGTAGCGGCGACTGGGGCAGCCAGCGGGACGCGCTGGCCGCCGAACAGGCGGCCGTCGTTGAAGAGACGCAGCTACAGACGCTGCTGGTGCGTGAAAAAGTAGAGGCCGCACGCCGGGCGATGCTGCTTTATCCCCAGCAGATGAGCTGGAACTGGTGGGATGACGTTACCGTTGAACTGCGTTTCTGGCTGCCCGCAGGCAGCTTCGCCACCAGCGTAGTAAGGGAGCTTATCAATACAACGGGTGACTATGCGAATATTGCTGAGTAACGATGACGGGATCCACGCGCCGGGCATTCAGACCCTGGCGAAGGCCTTACGGGAATTCGCTGAGGTTCAGATAGTTGCACCCGATCGTAACCGCAGCGGGGCGTCGAATTCCCTGACGCTGGAGTCTTCGCTACGCACTTTCACTTTCGACAACGGCGATATCGCCGTGCAAATGGGCACGCCGACGGACTGTGTCTACCTCGGCGTCAACGCCCTGATGCGGCCGCGTCCGGATATTGTGGTCTCCGGCATTAACGCCGGGCCCAACCTTGGCGACGACGTCATCTATTCCGGCACCGTTGCCGCCGCCATGGAAGGCCGTCATCTGGGCTTTCCGGCGCTGGCCGTTTCGCTAAACGGCTACCAACACTATGAGACCGCCGCTGCGGTCACCAGCTCGATTCTCCGGGCATTAAGCCGCGAACCGCTGCGTACCGGGCGCATTCTCAATATCAACGTGCCGGATCTTCCGCTTGATCAGATAAAAGGTATTCGCGTTACCCGCTGCGGCAGCCGCCATCCTTCCGATCAGGTCATTCCGCAGAAAGATCCGCGCGGCAATACGCTGTACTGGATCGGTCCTCCGGGGGAAAAGTACGACGCCGGTCCGGATACCGACTTTGCCGCGGTGGATGAAGGCTATGTCTCGGTCACGCCGCTCCATGTCGATTTAACCGCCCACAGCGCGCATGAGGTGGTTAGCGGCTGGCTCGATCGCGTTGGGGTTGATACACAATGGTAAGCAAACGTGTTGAAAGTCTTCTCAATCAGCTTCGCACTCAGGGCATTGTCGACGAGCGCGTGCTGGACGCTATCGCGCAGGTGCCGCGAGAAAAGTTTGTTGATGAAGCCTTTGAACATAAGGCGTGGGAAAACACGGCATTGCCGATTGGCCAGGGGCAAACTATTTCGCAGCCCTATATGGTGGCGAGGATGACCGAGCTTCTGACGCTTACGCCGGAGTCAAGGGTGCTGGAAATCGGCACCGGCTCTGGTTATCAGACGGCAATTCTGGCGCACCTCGTGCACCACGTTTGCTCGGTCGAGCGTATTAAGAGCCTGCAGTGGCACGCGCGCCGTCGTCTGAAACAACTTGATTTACATAATGTTTCAACCCGTCACGGTGATGGATGGCAGGGTTGGCAGGCACGCGCGCCGTTTGACGCGATTATTGTGACCGCAGCGCCGCCGGAAATCCCGGCCGCACTGCTGGCGCAATTAGACGATGGCGGCGTGCTGGTGCTGCCGGTAGGCGAAGAGCACCAGTTTTTAAAGCGCATCCGTCGACGCGGCAATGAGTTTGTCATTGACACCGTCGAGGCCGTGCGCTTTGTTCCCCTCGTTAAAGGGGAGCTGGCCTGAACCGGATTATTCCAGGTTTTTTTGCCTGCATTTAGGCATAGGGTGGACGCATTTTTCGTGTCCTGGCCGGGCACCGGCCGGTGAGCAAGATATTGGTAGTTAACATATTCCTGGGGGATAAATGAGCGCGGGAAGCCCAAAATTTACCTTAAGCCGCATTGCGGCTTTGTCACTGGTGTCACTCTGGCTGGCAGGCTGCAGCAGTTCCAACAATCCGCCTGCGCCGGTCAGCACGGCTGGCGGGGCTTCGTCTTCGGGCACCAATTCCGGGATGCTGATTACGCCTCCGACCAATACCGCGCCGCAGGCTCGTCCGGTACAAACTCAGCCGGTACAGACGCAGCCTGTGCAGATCCAGCCGATGGCTCAGGAGCCTGTGCAAACGGTAAACGGCAAAATCGTCTACAACCGTAAGTATGGGGATATTCCGAAAGGTAGCTATACCGGCGGCAGCACCTATACTGTTAAACGCGGCGACACGCTATTCTACATTGCGTGGGTTACCGGGAACGATTTCCGCGACCTGGCGCAGCGCAATAATATCCCGGCACCGTACGCTTTGAACGTCGGTCAGACGTTACAGGTTGGCAATGCATCCGGCCAGCCGATTACCGGTGATAATCCTGTTGCCCAGGCGAGCGTGAAGGCCAGTAATGGTGGAATGTTGAGCGCAAATTCTGCACAAAAATCCACCGCGGTAGTTGCGTCACAACCAACTATTACGTATTCTGAATCTTCAGGTGAACAGAGTGCTAATAAGATGTTGCCGAACAACAAGCCCGCGACGACGACAACCGTCGCGCCAGTTACGGCTCCAGCTGTCAGCACCACCCAATCGACTGCAAGCAGTACGTCTACCAGTTCGCCGATCTCTTCATGGCGCTGGCCGACTGATGGCAAGGTTATCGAGTACTTTAGTGGGGCCGAAGGGGGCAATATAGGTAGTGATATTGCAGGCAGTAAAGGACAGGCTATTGTCGCGACCGCAGATGGGCGCGTCGTCTATGCCGGTAACGCACTGCGCGGTTACGGTAATCTTATTATCATCAAACATAACGATGATTACCTGAGCGCCTACGCCCATAACGATACGATGCTCGTAAAAGAGCAACAAGATATCAAGGCGGGGCAGAAGATCGCTACCATGGGTAGCACAGGTACTAGTTCGACACGATTGCATTTTGAAATTCGTTACAAGGGGAAATCCGTCAACCCGCTGCAGTATTTACCGCAGCGATAATTTGGCAAAGTACGGATAGCTCAGTATTGCTAAGAAAGGCGCCAGGGCGGCAACGATGTCTTCTTTAACGGGGCATAAAGGTTATCGTCCGGGCGTCCTTCGAGTGATATTTAGCCAAAGTGCTTTGCTCAGGGATCACGGGTAGGAGCCATCTTTATGAGTCAGAATACGCTGAAAGTTCATGATTTAAATGAAGACGCGGAATTTGATGAGAACGGAGTCGAGGTTTTTGACGAGAAAGCCTTAGTTGAAGAGGAACCCAGTGATAGCGATCTGGCTGAGGAAGAGCTTCTTTCGCAGGGAGCAACCCAACGGGTGCTTGATGCGACGCAGCTTTATCTCGGAGAGATTGGTTATTCCCCACTGCTGACTGCCGAAGAAGAGGTTTATTTTGCCCGTCGCGCGCTGCGTGGTGACGTTGCGTCACGCCGCCGGATGATCGAAAGTAACCTGCGTCTGGTTGTCAAGATTGCCCGCCGTTACGGCAATCGTGGTCTGGCTCTGCTGGACCTGATTGAAGAAGGTAACCTGGGGCTGATTCGCGCAGTTGAGAAGTTTGACCCGGAACGTGGGTTCCGTTTTTCAACTTACGCGACCTGGTGGATTCGCCAAACGATTGAGCGGGCAATTATGAACCAAACCCGTACCATTCGTTTACCTATCCACATCGTCAAAGAGCTGAACGTCTATCTGCGTACCGCGCGCGAGTTGTCCCACAAGCTGGACCACGAGCCGAGCGCCGAAGAGATAGCCGAACAGCTGGATAAGCCAGTTGATGACGTAAGCCGCATGCTGCGTCTGAACGAGCGCATTACCTCAGTGGATACTCCGCTGGGTGGCGACTCGGAAAAAGCGCTGCTGGACATCCTGGCCGATGAAAAAGACAACGGCCCGGAAGACACCACGCAGGACGATGATATGAAACAAAGCATCGTCAAATGGCTGTTCGAACTGAACGCCAAGCAGCGTGAAGTGCTGGCTCGTCGCTTTGGCCTGCTGGGCTATGAAGCCGCGACGCTTGAGGATGTTGGCCGTGAAATTGGCCTGACCCGCGAACGCGTGCGTCAGATCCAGGTTGAAGGTCTCCGCCGTCTGCGGGAGATTCTGCAAAGCCAGGGGCTGAACATCGAAGCGCTGTTCCGCGAGTAAGACACCTTTCGTTAAAAAGGCTCAATCGTTTTTCGATTGGGCCTTTTTCTTTTTCAGCGTCTGCTCTCTATATCCGGGCCGTTTCGTGGAGATGCAGCCAGCTTATCTGCCCCTCCTGCTGGCGGAAAAGCGCCGTTGACCAGCGCGCCGTATCCGCTTTGCCGGGTAAAACGTGCGTTTCCCGATATATCACCGCGGCCCCATCGTGCCATTCGGCAAGCATCGCGGCGCTATCAATGACGATTTTTAAGCCGGGGCGGCTGGCGCGTGACCCTTGAAAAAAAGCGCTGACCGCCTGCTGGTCCATGCGTGTCCCGTTAATCGGGATCATGGTAAATTCCGCGCTGAAGCGCTGCATTAACCCTTCGATGCTGCCAGTTCCCTGATTCAGCCAGGCTTCAATGGCCACATGGGCGGCAATGACTTCTTCAATATAGCGACTCATTTGTTCTCCGTTTTACCGTGCAGGCGCATGATTATCGCCCGGTTATCAAATCTAAGGCAGCGCAGCAGCGGCAGCAGCGTAAAAATAGCGGCGGCGATAAACACGCCACGCCAGGCCTGCGGTGCTGGCCAGTAAAGCAAAAATGCGCTCAATAACCCCGCCAGCAGCGCAGCGCCAATCAGGAAACTCAGCTGACGATTGAGGTTCCACAGCGCGCTGGCGTCCGGCATATCGCAGTTAGCCACATTAAGAAACGCGCTGCTTTGGGCCGTACTGCTGCACAGACTGCCGCCTGCGCCCATTAAGACAAATGCCGCGATCAGCGTGCTGCTGGCGGTTGGTGAATTAACGCTGGCCAGCGCGACGATCCCGGCGGCCTGAAGCAGGCAGCCGGCCGCAATCAGAGGGCGGGGGCCAAGACGATTAAAATAGCGACCGGTCGTGACGATCGCCACGAAAGAGGCCAGCGACCAGGGCAGCATCAGGGCGCCGATAGCGGAGGGCGACAACCCCGTTACGCTTTGCAAATAAAACATCCCGACGACGTTAATTCCGATAAACGTCCCCGGCACGCAGAGATACACCAGCATAGAAAAACGCAGCAGCGGGTCACGCAGTAAAGCGAGCGGTAATAAACCTCCCGCTCGCACAACGCTTCTCTCTTCTTTTAGCCACAACGCTGCCAGCGCTAACGTCAGAAGGGCTATCGGCAGGCTGGCAAGGAAGACCCAGCGCCAGCTAAATGATTGCACCAGAAGACCTCCCAGCGCCGGGGAGCACGCCGGCGCCAGCAGCCCGACCAGCATCACCGCGGCAGAGAGCTTTGCCCGCTCGTGAGGCTTAAACTGCTGCCAGGTTAATGCCTGACCTATTGGAATCAACAGTCCACCGCCCATTCCCTGCAGGACGCGCCACAGAACCAGATTTAGCAATGAGTCGGCCATCCCTGTTGCCAGCGCGCCGATGCTAAACAGGCTGAGCGAAAGCAGAAACACCCGTCGGGCGCCAAACCGCTGGCTGAGCCTGGCGCTAAACGGCAGCACCAGGGTGAGTCCTGCAATATAGCCATTGCTGACCCACGCCAGTTCGCCTGGCGACGCGTGCAGCGTCCGGCTCATCGCCGGAAAAGCGACGCTGGCGATAAACATATTGATTAAGTCGAGAAAGAAACCCAGCAGAAAAAGGGTTGCGACCTTGTTGCGATACGTCATTGATTACTCTCCCCATGAAGGCCGCTACTGTAAACCTCAGCATCAGGGCGAATAAACGCGACATTCGGATATATACTGTCTGAAATTTTTTGACAATGAGCGATATGATGCTGAACCTGCAGCGGATGACCATGTTTGTGGCGGTGGTGGAGAGCGGCAGTTTTACCGCGGCGGCGGCGGCCCTCGGGCAAACCAAGGCCGTGGTCAGTTTTAACGTCAGGCAGCTGGAGAGCGAGCTGGGCGTTACGCTGCTGTTGCGATCGACCCGACGGCTTACGCTGACTGAAGCCGGGTCGCTGTTTTATCAGCGTGGCCTCGCGCTGCTGAAGGCAGCGGAAAATCTGCAGGACGACGTCCGGGGCAGCCATGTGGGATTGAGCGGCGAATTGCGGGTTGCGACCACGGCAGAATATGGTGCCCAAGTGATTGTTCCGGCGCTGGCGGCGTTCAGCCTGCGGCATCCAGCGCTCCGCGTGCGGCACGTTTCTTCTTCTCACCACGCAGATTTAATCTCAGATCGTGTTGATGTGGCGATTCGTCTCGGGACGATGGCGGATTCACGTTACCGCGCGGCGCTGATCTCGCGCTTTGCCATCGTAGCGGTCGCCTCCCCGGCGTGGCTGGCGCAGCACCCGGTGAAGACGCTAGAGGATCTGGCCCATTCCGCGTGGATTATTCATGAACGTCTGACGCCGCCGCTGCGCTGGCAGCTCAGCGGGCCGCAGGAACGGTGTATCCCCTTTGAAATTAAAAAGGCGCCACGGATATCGGCGGATAGCGCCAGCGCGCTGATGGCTTTTGCGCTGGCGGGGAACGGCGTCGCGCTGCTCCCCGAATGGCTGGCGGCCGCTGCGCTGGCGGATAACGCCCTCGTGCGGATTATGCCGGAATTCCGCTTCCCGTCTCAGGGAGTGTATGCGGTTTATCCGGACGCGCAGCATGTTCCCGCCAGGGTTCGGGCGTTTATTGATTTTCTCCGCGAGCGTTTGGGTTAACGCTCTTGCTCTTGCGCCATCAGCTTATGGATGAGTTGCGAAAACTGGCGGCGCTCTTCATCACTGAGACGGCCTAAAAACTCTTCATCAACGGCGTTACCCAGCGGCATAGAGCTTGCCAGAAGCGCTTCGCCTTCGGCGGTTAAATAGACAAACCGCCGGCGTTTGTCCGCCGGATCGTGTTCGCGACGAACCAGCCCCCGGCTTTCCATACGGCTCAGCATTTCCGCCAGCGTCGCTTTGGTGCTGACCGCCGCTTCCGTTAACGTCACCTGTTCGATGCCGGGATGCTCGGCAATTGAACGCATTACCGCATACTGCGGTTTGGTCAGGTCCGGCAGTTCGTGCTGCCAGCGAGCGGTGTGCTGCTGAAAAAGCTGGCGCAACAGGTGGAACGCCTCGTTTCTTAACTCCATGACAACTCCGTAATCAAACCGTCGATTCTATGATAGCCGTTCGCACGGGGATTTAGCATTTTTCCTTTTTTGATTAAAAATGCGGCCGTATACGAACGAACTTGCATGGATAGCCTTACAAGAGTAGCTTTAATAAAAACGTTCGTATACGAACAAAGTATGAGGCGATGATGAAGCTAATTGTTGGGATGACCGGAGCGACAGGCGCTCCGTTGGGGGTTGCGCTGCTTAAAGCGCTGCGTGAGATGCCGGAAGTGGAAACGCATCTGGTGATGTCAAAGTGGGCCAAAACGACCATTGAGCTGGAAACGCCTTACAGCGCCCGTGAAGTCGCCGCACTGGCCGATTTCTCCCATAGCCCGGCGGATCAGGCCGCCGTCATCTCATCAGGTTCATTTCGCACCGACGGCATGATTGTTATTCCCTGCAGTATGAAAACGCTGGCGGGTATTCGTGCCGGTTATGCCGAGGGGCTGGTTGGCCGGGCCGCGGACGTGGTGCTGAAAGAGGGGCGTAAGCTGGTACTGGTACCGCGCGAAATGCCGTTAAGCACCATCCATCTGGAAAACATGCTGGCCCTGTCACGCATGGGGGTGGCAATGGTGCCGCCCATGCCCGCTTATTACAACCATCCTAAAACCATTGAGGACGTCACGGACCACGTTGTCACGCGAGTGCTGGATCAGTTCGGTCTGGAGTATCACAAAGCGCGCCGCTGGAGCGGGTTACGGGCGGTAGAGAATGTTTCACAGGAGAATGAATAATGGCTTTTGATGATTTGCGCAGCTTTTTGCAGGCGCTGGACGACCAGGGGCAACTGCTGAAAATTAGCGAAGAGGTTAACGCGGAACCGGATCTGGCCGCCGCGGCGAACGCCACCGGACGTATCGGCGATGGCGCGCCGGCGCTTTGGTTCGATAATATTCGCGGATTTACCGATGCTCGCGTAGCAATGAATACTATCGGTTCCTGGCAGAACCACGCTATCTCGCTGGGCTTGCCGCCGAATACGCCGGTGAAAAAGCAGATCGACGAGTTTATTCGCCGTTGGGATAAGTTTCCGGTAACACCGGAGCGGCGGGCAAATCCGGCGTGGGCGGAAAATAGCGTCGACGGTGAAGACATTAATCTGTTTGATATTCTGCCCTTGTTCCGTCTTAACGACGGCGACGGTGGTTTTTATCTCGATAAAGCCTGCGTGGTTTCGCGCGATCCCCTCGACCCGGATAATTTTGGCAAGCAAAACGTCGGCATTTACCGTATGGAGGTGAAGGGTAAACGTAAGCTCGGCCTCCAGCCGGTGCCCATGCATGATATCGCCTTACATCTGCACAAAGCGGAAGAGCGCGGTGAAGATCTGCCGATCGCCATTACCCTGGGCAACGATCCGATTATTACTCTGATGGGCGCTACGCCATTGAAATACGATCAGTCGGAATATGAGATGGCGGGCGCGCTGCGGGAAAGCCCGTACCCTATCGCCACCGCGCCGCTGACCGGCTTTGACGTGCCGTGGGGCTCAGAGGTCATCCTCGAAGGGGTGATTGAGAGCCGCAAGCGTGAAATCGAAGGTCCGTTCGGTGAATTTACCGGCCACTATTCTGGCGGCCGTAATATGACGGTGGTGCGTATCGATAAGGTTTCATACCGTAGCAAGCCGATTTTCGAGTCTCTCTATCTTGGTATGCCGTGGACCGAAATTGACTACCTGATGGGCCCGGCCACCTGCGTGCCGCTGTATCAGCAACTGAAGGCCGAATTCCCCGAAGTGCAGGCGGTCAACGCAATGTACACCCACGGCCTGCTGGCGATTATCTCCACCAAAAAACGCTACGGCGGCTTTGCCCGCGCGGTTGGCCTGCGCGCGATGACCACCCCGCACGGCCTGGGCTACGTGAAGATGGTGATTATGGTTGATGAAGATGTGGATCCGTTCAACCTGCCGCAGGTGATGTGGGCGCTCTCTTCAAAGGTCAACCCGGCGGGGGACCTGGTGCAGTTACCGAATATGTCGGTACTTGAGCTTGATCCCGGCTCCAGCCCGGCGGGAATTACCGACAAATTAATTATCGACGCCACCACGCCGGTTGCGCCGGATCTCCGCGGCCACTACAGCCAGCCGGTACAGGATCTTCCTGAAACCAAAGCCTGGGCTGAAAAACTGACCGCCATGCTGGCCAACCGTAAATAAGGAGGAAAAGATGATTTGTCCACGTTGCGCCGATGAACATATTGAAGTGCTGGCAAAATCGCCGGTAAAAGATGTCTGGACGGTATTTCAGTGCCAGCACTGTTTCTATACCTGGCGCGATACTGAACCGCTACGCCGCACCAGCCGCGAACATTATCCGGAAGCGTTTCGCATGACGCAGAAGGATATTGATGAATCGCCGATGGTGCCGAGTATTCCGCCGCTGCTGGCGGAAGATAAACGATAAAATAAACGGGCCCGCTCAGTCGGGCCTTTTTTATATTTAATGAATCAATGAAA
>OKHR01000022.1_pt1 | contig 19284 bp, 16 predicted proteins | sample 1610091 | NCBI WGS metagenome assembly OKHR01 (sample SAMN04436620, study PRJEB24849) | human gut metagenome | biome: human gut; feature: NICU; material: stool | host: Homo sapiens | place: USA: Saint Louis, MO | collected 2010-01-27 | reverse complement strand
CGCCGGGCCGTGCGCTGATGTCGTATCCGAGCTTTTGCGTAAGCTGCCGACTGTAGTGCGCCATACCCGCCTCCAGTTCCCTGAGCGCGGCCTCGTCCGCGCCTTTCTGCGCGCCATACACCCAGGTGGCGCCATCTTCCCCAAGCAGAGGATTCGTGACGTCGCAGGAGGCCTGTATTTCGGCCTGTCGTAAGCGCGGATCCATGGCGCTTAAATCGATGCGCTGAATATGCGCAAGATCCTGACCCGCCGCGGGAACCGGCAGCAGCGTGCCGTCCTCGCGCCAGAAGCGGGCGCCAAGCGCCTGGGCAAAACCGATACCGCCATCGTTGGTCGCGCTGCCGCCCAGCCCGATAATCAAATGCCGACATCCGGCATCCAGCGCCGCTTTTACCTGCTCACCCAGCCCAAAGCTGCTGGCCAGACGCACATCCCGCTGCGCTTTCGGCGTGAGCTCCAGCCCACAGCTTTGCGCCATCTCGATAATGGCCCGTTCGCCGGGCAGGATCAGAAACGCGGCCTCTACGGAGAGACCGTAAGGCGAGGTGCAATGCTGCTGCTGCCACCTTGCGCCCTTCAGCTGCGGACTTTCCGCAAGGGCCGAGAGCAGCCCCTCTCCGCCGTCCGACACGGGCATTTCGACCAGCTCCAGCCCCTCGTCAACCCGGCGCAACCCCTGTGCTACCGCTGCGCAAGCGGCCTGCGCGCTACAGCTACCCTTAAACGAATCCAGCGCGATAACAATCTTCATGCGTTCTCCTGCGTTAATGTGCTTTGCGCGGCGTTTTATCGGTGGTCATGAGCTGCAATAACATCCCCAGCAGCGCGCATCCCGCCATGGTAAAGAAGGCGTAGATATAACCCGCCGGATTTTCCCATCCCCCACCGAACTGGATGAGCCAGCCCATAAGCAATGGCGAAATGCCGCCGCCGATAAACATCGCCGTGGTGATAATGCCGTTGGCGGTAGAGGTGGCGCGTTCTTCGGCGGAGTCCGAAGCCATTGCGTAGTAAATAGGCCACACGGCGTTGGCCACCAGGCCAAAAAATAGCTGAATGGCGATAAGACGCGGCATATTGGTGGCGAAATAGAACAGCGCAATGCCGATACTCATCCACAGACCGCAGACGATCAGAGTACGTTTACGGCCAAAGCTATCGGACAGCCAGGGCCAAATTATCTGGCCCAGGGTACCGGTAAGCGTGAAGATAATACTTAGCCCGGCGGATGCTGCCAGCGACAGGCCGGAGACGTGATAAAGATACGTCGGCAGCACAACGTTAATGCCCATATAGACAATTTGCGTCAGCAGGGTATTGCCCGCCGTTAGCGAAATATTGCGGTTGCGCAGGGTGCGTAAAAAGGTCTTCATCCCTTCGCCTTTGGCAACATGGCTGCTTTCCTGGGTCGCCGGGCGCGTCATCCCCTGGCTATCGATATGCTGATAAAGCGTGTTGATGCGATCGGCGGTGGAATATTTCGCCCAGAAAATCATCAGCGGGATGGCGACGATCAGCGCCAGCAGGAAGCAGTAGCGCCAGCTGCCTTCGCCAAATGCGGAAAGCACCAGACTTGCCACCACGCCGCTCAGCAGCGCGCCAATCGGATAGCCGGTATGATGCACCCCCAGCGCGAAGCCGCGTTTCTCTTTCGGCCACCACTCTGCGGTGTTGCTGACGCCGACGGGCTCGCCCCAGCCGGCCCCGAGGTTGACGCCAACGCGCAGCAGCACAAAGGCCGTCAGCCCGTGGCTGATCGCTTTAATACCGGAAAGAAAAGAGAGGGCGGTATAGCCCAGCACCAGCGGTACCTGAAAGCGCGCTCGTTTCCAGCCTGAACCGTAGCGCTCGCTCCAGATGGAGCCGGGGATATCCAGCACCGCGAGGGCAACCATAATCAGGGCGACGACGTTGCCCCACTGTTCCGGCGAGAGCGAAAACTCTTTAGAAATGACCGGGCCAAGGCGCAGGATCATCTCGCGATCGTAGGCGTTAAGCACCCAGATTAGCCAGCAAACCAGCAGCGAAACCCAGGAGAAACGATGTATCAGCCGCTTTTTTCCACCTTGTTCGCCGGCAGGTGTGTGATTGATTGTTGTCATAGTCGTGTTTACTCCGCGGCGTCGCGACAGCATGATGCGCGCCGCCTGGTGTCAGGGTCAGAGTCAGTTCGCCGGGTATTATTGTTATCGCGGCGAGCCGGAGGTTCGCTTAGCCGGCAAAACGCCGTTCCGCTACGCCGGTCACGCCCAGGTCGTACAGGGCGAACAGGCTGCCGCGCAGCTGATTATCTTCCGGGAAGCGCGGGAGGGGCGGCTGCGCCATTGAGGTGACGTACAGCACGTCGAGGTTTTCGCCGCCGAACATAACGCTGGTCACTTTTTTCACCGGCATCTCAATGATGCGATCGATCTTGCCCTCCGGCGTGTAGCGCACCAGCTTGCCCGCGTAGACCAGCGCGTTCCACAGATAGCCTTCGCTGTCCACGGTGGCGCCATCCGCCGCGCCGCCTTCGCTGCTATCGACACGGCAAAAGACTCGTTCTCCGGAGAGATCGCCGGTCGCGGTGTTGTAGTCCCAGGCGCAGATTTCGCCCGTCCAGGTATCGGCAAAATAGAACGTCTCGCCGGAGGGGCTCCAGCAGGGGGCGTTAGAGACGATGATATTTTTCTTCAGCACGTGTAGTGACAGATCGGCGTCCAGGCGATATAGCGCGCCGCTCGGCTCCTCTTCACGCATATCCATCGATCCTAACAGAAAACGTCCCTGACGATCGACTTTGCCGTCGTTGAGCCGGTTAAAGGGCCGGTCCGCTTCCGGATGGTGCAGCAGCGTCAGCTCGCCGCTGGCGAAGTCGAGCAGATGCACGCCATTCTGTAGCGCCACCACCGCGCCTTCGCCGTTCTGGCGCAGGGCGAACGAGCCAATTTTCTGCCGCACGTCCCAGCTCTTAATCGCGCCGCCCTGCGCGTTACAGGCGAACAGGCGCCCGTCGAGGCTGTCCACCCACCAAAGACGCTGCTGTTCGACATCCCAGACCGGGCTTTCGCCGAGTCGAGTTTTTAAATCCAGTAAGACTTCGATGCGCATAAGGACCTCCTGATTACGCTTTTTCGCCGCCGGCTTGTTTTGCCGATGCTCTGCCAGGGGATGACGAACTTTTGATGAACAGAGACACCAGCGCGCCGATGATCAGTAGCGCGACGGCGAACCATAAGCCGGACGTTGCCGCGCCGGTGCGATCCTCAAACGCGCCGAGAATAAACGGCCCGAGAAAGCCCCCGCACAGCCCGAGGCAGTTAAGCAGGCCGAAGCTGCCCGCCAGCATATGCCCGCTCATGATCGAGGGGAGCCAGTTAAAAATGATGGATTGCATGGCGAAGAACATGAAGGCGGCCAGCGAGAAGCCAAGCAGCGCCACGCCGTGGCCGGCAATCGCGCCAATCGCCATGCCGGTCGCCATGACCAGATATCCGGCCATCAGCATGCTGCGCGAACGCTGTTCCGTCCGGGCGAAACGCGGCAGCAGGATCCCGCCAGCGGCGGCTGCGATCCACGGGATGGCGGTCAGCAGACCGATCTGCAGCGGAGTAAGCTGGCCCCAGCTACCGATGATCCCCGGCAGGAAATAACTCAGGCCGTAAACCGAAAACTGATGGGTAAAGTAAATCAGCACCAGTAACAAAAACACCCGGGTGGTGAGCGCGGTTTTCAGGGAAAAACGGCTTGGCGTATGGCGCGTCTCCTCGGCTTCTTTCTCCAGTACCGCGTTGATTGCCTGCACGTCGTCGCTGTCCAGCCAGCGGGCGTCAGCCGGTTTATCCGGCAGTCTGCGCCAGACGACGAAAGCCAGCGCTATCGCGGGCAGCCCTTCGATAAAGAACATCCACTGCCAGCCGTGCCAGCCGGACATTCCATCAAGGCTTAATAACAAACCGCCCAGCGGCGCGCCGATAATGTTGGCCAGGCAGACCCCCAGCAGGAACAGACCGGTGGCTTTAGCGCGCTCTTCGCGGCCAAACCAGAGGGTCAGGTAGTAAATAATGCCTGGATAGAGCCCCGCTTCGGCGGCGCCGAGCAAAAGGCGCATCACGTAAAAGGACGTAGGCCCGCTGACAAACGCCATACCGCAGGAGATGATCCCCCAGGTGATCATGATGCGGGCGATCCAGCGCCGCGCGCCAATCCGGGTTAAAAACAGGTTGCTGGGGATCTCCAGCACCGCGTAGGTGAGAAAATACAACCCGGCCCCGAGGCCGAATGCGGTTGCGGAAAGGCCGATATCCACCGACATGGTCGCTTTCGCCATGCCAATATTGGTACGATCAATAAAGCTGATGATGTACGCCACGATAAGCAGCGGCATCAAATGGCGGTAGATCTTTTTATGGGTGCGCTGTAGCGGCGTCCCGTTTACCGCCTTTTCATTTATTGCGGACATGGTTATTATTTCCCCGTATTCGTGGTCAGAAGCCTTGCCGGGATCGAGACGATCCCGTTCGTCAGCTCACAGGTTGTCGCCGGGTGCTGACCCGAACGACGCCCGGCCCGAAGCCCCACTTCGGGCCGTCTTTTCCTAAGCGCCTTCGCGCTCGAACAGCACAGAAATCCCCTGGCCGCCGCCGATGCACATGGTGACCAGACCGGTGCGCGCGCCGCTGCGCGCCATTTCATACATCAGTTTGACCGGCAGGATCGCACCGCTGGCGCCCACCGGGTGGCCGAGGGCGATCGCGCCGCCGTTGACGTTAACGCGGGCTGGATCGAGACGCAGAGCGTTCATCACCGCCAGCGCCTGGGCGGCGAAGGCCTCATTGAGTTCAATTAAATCGATGGCGTGAACATCCATATTGAGACGGTCCATCAGGCGTCGGGTCGCGGGAGAGGGGCCAAACCCCATAATCTCCGCGCCGCAGCCGGCGACCGCCCAGCCGCGAATGCGCATGCGCGGAGTTAAGCCGCGCTGTTCCGCCTGCTGGCGGGTCATCATCACCAGCGCGGCCGCGCCGTCGTTAATGCCGGAGGAGTTGGCCGCCGTCACCACGCCGTCGGCTTTAAATGCCGGACGCAGCGCGGCGAGCTTCTCGCGCGGGGTGTCGCGCGGGTGTTCATCGATCGCGAACAGGCGGGTCGCTTTTTTGCCGTCCGGCACCTCAAGGGCCAGAATCTGCTCGCGGAAGCGATCCTCAGCGATCGCCTTCAGCGCCTTCTGCTGGCTCGACCAGGCGAAATCGTCCATCGCTTCACGGGTAATACCGAAGCGTTGCGCAACGTTTTCCGCCGTGATGCCGTTGTGATAAGGCCCTTCCGGCCAGGTGAGGATGGAGATCAGTCCATCTTCCAGCTCGCCGTGGCCCATGCGATAGCCATCGCGCGCTTTGCGCAGGTAGTAGGGCAACTGGGTCATATTTTCCGTTCCGCAGGCGACGACCACCTCGGCCTGGCCGCTTTGCAGCTGCATCATGCCGTCCGCCAGGGCCTGAAGTCCGGAGCCGCACTGGCGGTTAACCGAATACGCGGTGCTCTCCTGCGGGATCCCCGCCCGCAGCTGGCAGATACGGGCGATAAAACCGCTTTCGGCGATTTGCCCGACGTTGCCGACGATCGTTTCGTCGATATCCTGCGGCGCAAGTCCGGCGCGGGCGATCGCTTCGCGAATGACCGCTGCTCCGAGGTCATGCTGGTGGGTATGCTTAAGACTGCCGTTAAACGTGCCAATAGCGGTACGGACGCCGCTGACAACCACAATATCATTAGCCTGTGTCATCGTTTTTCTCCTTACAGCACCATGCCGCCGCCGACGTTAATCACTTCACCGTTGATATAGCGCGCGCCGTCAGACGCCAGAAACGCCACGCACTCGCCAACGTCTTTCGCCTCCCCGGCGTAGCCCGCAGGGATTTTGTTGATCATGATTTGCCAGACGTTTTCCGGGACGCCGCGCGTCATATCGGTATCGATAAAGCCCGGGCAGATGGCATTAACCGTGACGCCTTTTTTCGCCAGTTCGCGGCAGGCGGTTTTGGTCATTCCCACCACGCCGGCTTTTGACGCCGAATAGTTGGTTTGTCCGACGTTGCCAAGCCAGCTGGCGGAAGCGATATTGATAATGCGGCCCGCGCCGCGCTCGCGCATGCGGACGGCGGCCTGCTGCATACAGAGGAAAGTGCCCTTCAGATTGACATCGATCACCGTGTCCCAGTCCGCTTCGGAGAGTTTGTGCAGCATGGCGTCGCGGTTGATTCCGGCGTTATTCACCACAATATCCACCGGGCCAAACGCCTCTTCGGCCTGGGAAAACAGCGCTTCGACCTGCGCTTTTTCACCGATATTGCAGCTGATAAACAGCGCCTGTGCGCCCGATTCGCGCAGGGACGCGGCGGCGGCTTCGCCGTGCGCGTCGCGATCGGCGATGATCACTCGCGCGCCTTCCCGCGCAAGCACCTGAGCAATGCCAAAGCAGATACCGCGCGAGGCGCCGGTAACAATGGCGGTTTTACTGGCAAGTTTCTTAGCTAATTTCCTTGTGAGTCAGAAGATGAATTCCGGGACAGATGTTCCGCGAGGCCGCAGGGCTGCGGGGTGAACAAGCGACTGTCCATAACCTGAAGATCCGCGGCGATCGCCGGACGAAAATCCATATGCGCCAGGATGTCGCGCTCAAGATCGATACCGGGGGCGATTTCCGTCAGCACCGGCCCCTCCGGGCGTAGTTCGAAAACCGCCCGCTCAGTGACGTAATGCATAGTTTGTCCTTTGGCGCGGGCCAGCTCGCCGTTGTAAGAAATCTGATTAACCCCGGCGACGAATTTACGTACCTCGCCTTCGCGCCGGATATGCAGGGCCCCTTGTTCGCAGGCGATCTCCAGCCCTTTGGCGGTAAAAGAGGAGCAGAACACGACGTGGCGGGCATTCTGGGTGATATCGATAAAACCGCCCGCGCCGGGGCAGGATGCGCCGAGTCGCGTGGCGTTGACGTGGCCGTGCGGGTCCATCTCGCCGGCGCCCATAAAGGTGATATCGACCCCTGCGCCGTTGTAATAAAGCATTTGATCCTGGTGGCTTATCATCGCGCTCAGGTTACGACCAATGCCGAAATCAACGCCGCCCGCCTGCTGCCCGCCGTAGATCCCTGATTCCACGGTGATGGTGACCTGCTCGCCGAGCCGTTCTTCGTGAATGATGGCGCCAATAACATCGTTGGGAATGCCGGTGCCGAGATTGATGACGCAGCCTGGCGTCAGGTAGCGGCAGGCAATTCGTCCGATAAGTTTGCGCAGGTCGAGCGGCAGCGGCGCGTTCTGCGCGGCGGGCAGCTGGATATCGCCGCACAGCGCCGGATCGAAGTCCCAGCTGGAGGTCTGGCGATGATCCGCTTGCGGCTCTTCGCACACCACAATGGCGTCGATCAGGTTGCCGGGAACGGTGATGCTTTTCGGATGCAGCGAGCCTTTCGCCACGCGATATTTCACCTGCGCCAGCACCTTCGCCCCATAGCGTCTGGCGGCGAGAACCGCGTGCAGAACTTCCAGCTTCATCACCTCTTCATCGGTCGTGAGGTTGCCCTCTTCATCAGCATGGGTGCCGCGCACAATAACCACGTCCAGCGGAATGGCCGGGTAGAACAGATATTCGTCGCCGCGAAACGTCACGTGCTCGATCAGATCGGGCCGTTCGCGGGTGCGGGCGTTCATCCGCCCGCCTTCCATGCGCGGATCGACAAAGGTACCGAGCCCGACGGGAGAAAGCCGCCCCGCAAGCCCGGCGGCCATCGCGCTATAGAGATGGACGATCTGCCCCTGCGGCAGGCACCAGGCTTCCACTTCGTTGTTGTTGATCATCGCCATCCAGCGCGGCGCCAGGCCCCAGTGCGAGCCGATAAGCCGCGTCACCATACCCGGATGGGCGAAGTGCTGGATGCCGCGCTGGCGATCGCTTTGCCCAGCGGCATGCAGCAGCGTCAGGTCGCGCGGTTCGCCCGCGGTCAGAAAGCGCGCTTCGATAGCGCTTAAAATGGACTCCGCCGCGCCGATAAGCGTCATCCCGACGGTGCAGACGGTGTCGCCGCTGGCGACCCACTGCGCCGCTTGATGGGCGTCGATAAATTTGCTGCTCACTTTTTATCCTCCGTTGATAGCGTGATGATGGATTCCGCGAGGCGCGTTTTGAGCTGCTGTTTGCTCACTTTGCCGTTGTGGGTACGCGGTAAAACGCGGGTGAAAATAATGCGCGCCGGCAGCTTAAAGCGGGCGATTTTGACCTTCAGCCAGCCGAGGATCTCTTCGCTGGTCAGGTGGTGCTGGCCGTCCGGCACGATAAACGCCACCGGCTCTTCGCCATAGACCGGGCTGGGGGTCGGGATCACGGCAACTTCCCGCACTCCCCGATAGGTAGAGAGGATGTTCTCCAGCTCCAGCGAGTAGATCTTCTCTCCGCCGCGATTGATCATGTCCTTGCTGCGGTCTTTGATGTACAGCCAGCCTTCGTCGTCGAGATAGCCCAGATCGCCGGTACAAAACCAGCCCTGCGCATCGCAGCTCGGGCGTCGTTCGCTGTGCTGCCAGTACTCGCGGATCACCACATCGCCTTTTAGCCAGATATGCCCGATTTGCCCGGCGGGGAGGGGCTGCTGGCGATCGTTGCGGATCGTAATGGCGAGGCCGGGGATCGCCTGGCCCGAACTGCCGCATTTATCGCTGCCCCAGACGTCGCCCGGAAAAATCGTCGCGGGCGAGGTCGTTTCGGTGAGACCGTAGATCGGCTGAATCGCCGTATGCGGAAACAGGGTTTTTAACTCGTTGATCAGTCCGTCGCTCAGGTGGCCCGCGCCGCAGGCAATCGTGCGTAGCGCGGGAAAATCGCCCGGATGGCTGGCGCTCTGCTCGCGCGCGGCCTGGCACAGCAGGATAAAAATGGTTGGCGAGCCGTGCAGAAAGGTAATGTTCTTCTCGCGCAGGGTGTTGATCACCTGCGGGGCGTTGAACCGGTGCTGAAGCCAGATGCTCGCGCCGAGGCTAATAAACAGCGCCAGCAGCGCCGACAGGCCGGTGATGTGATAGATAGGTACCGCCAGAATGGTGCTATCCGCGGCGGTGAGATTCAGTTTTTGCGTATAGGCGTCAATCGCGCAGAGCAGGTTATTGTGCGTGATAATCGCCCCTTTCGGTTCTCCGGTGGTACCGGAGGTGAACATCATCACCGCCGTATCGTCGCGGTTAACCGGGACCGGCTGGCGGGTCAGCGGTTCGGGAAGTGAGAGCGCCTGCCATTCGCTGAGTGAAACCGCGCGCGCGTCGGGGGTGTGTTTCAGCCAGTCCTGTACGGTCGCATCGAACAGCACGACCCGCGGGGCGATATGGCCCACCAGCTCCTCGCTCTCGGCCTGCTTAAGCTTAGTGCTGAAAGGCACTACTTCGATGCCCAGACCAAGCGCGGCAAAAAGGACTTCGCAAAAAGCGGGATGATTCCCCCAGGCCAGCAGGATTCGGTCGCCTTTGCGCAGCGACCAGACCTGGTCAAGCTGCGCCATCGCTCGCTGTACCCGCAGGTGAAAATCGCGGTACAGATAGCGCCGATCCTCAAACGCCAGCGCCAGGGCATCCAGGCTACGGGCGGCGCTGTGGCTCAGGGCCTGGTACAGATTCTGGAAGTCGGCGGAGGTGCTGCTCATTTGTCTCTCCTGATATTACGTATTGACTGGAAGTAGTCTGGGGAAATTCAGGAGAGGAAATTGCCGAATGGCTCACAATAGAAAATCAACAAAACAGAAGCAATTTTGTAACATTGCACAATAGGCAGGAGAGGCCGGGTGGGGGGGAGAAAATCTGGAATCAGGCAGGCTTTTGTAAAGCCTGAGGAAGCCCGCTTTTAGACCCGTATTAACCGGGCCTAAAAGGGAGAAGGGGATCAGGCCGGCCGCTTAGCGCTTAAAGGCATCGAACTCGAGCCGTTCGCCATCGGGGCCGCGAATAAGCAGGAAGCGCACGTTGTCTTCTTCTATCGGCCCTTCATCGAGTGGATAACCGAGCGCCGCCAGCCGCTGCTGCACCGCATCCAGGTCGCGGACTTCCAGCGCCAGATGATCGATACCGCAGCGAGGAGCGTCAAAGGGCGTTCCTGCGGGAAGCTGATACAGCTCGAGGACGGCGCCCGCCATTTCCAGGAACGCGACTTCAATAGTGCCCTGCGGCGACGGCTTGCTAAACCGCTGCTGGCGCTGAAAGCCCAGCGGTTCATAGAAGGCAAGCGAACGCGTTAAATCACTGACCTGATAGCCAATATGAGCAATCGTGTTGATAAGTTCGCGCATGTTATACCCCCTTACGCACGCACCAGAAACCATAGAAAGCGACATACACAAAGCACAGGAGCGGAGCGATAAAGGCGATTTGCATATTGCCGCCGTTCATATCCGAGATAATGCCCATCACCAGCGGAATAACGGCCCCGCCGATAATCGACATCACCACGATCGAGCCTGCGGTCTGGGTATCTTTCCCCATCCCTTTGATGACCAGACCAAAGTTCGTCGGCCAGCATGGCGCCATACAGAAGCTGACCAGAATGAGCGCATAGACCGCCAGCATTGAACTGCTGAATACGGCAACCAATAAAAGGACAGTGGCGGCCAGGGCAAAGCTACCGAGCAGCAGCGCCGGGTTCAGGCGGTTCATCAACCAGGTGGCCACGGTTTTACCCACCGCGTAAATCACCAGAGAAGCCAGCAGCCAGTAGGTCGCGGAGTGCTCGCTGGTGCCCTGCTGCACGAGTTGCACAAAGCGAATCGTGAAGCTCCATACGCCAACCTGGGCGCCGACGTACAAAAACTGCGACAGGATTCCGAGGCGAAAGCGCGGGATAGCAAACAGGCGTTTCAGCGTAGGTCCCATGCTTTCCGTCGGGAGTTGCTGCTGCTGAGAGGGCGTGCCCTTGCACGACGGGAATTTAATAAACACGAACACCAGCGCCAGCACCACCAGCACGGAGCCGATAATCAGATAGGGTCCGACCACCTGGCCGACCATTTGATGGCGCGCAGCGTCCGCGGCGGCGGCGGGCATCGCCAGCAGCTGTTCATGGCTCGGATCGTTCTCGCCAAACACCATCACCTGGCCAATCAGCACGCCGGAAATCACGCCCAGCGAGTTGAAGATCTGCGAAAAGTTAATGCGCTGGGTGGACGATTGAATCGGGCCCAGCAGGCTTGAATAGGTGTTTGCCGATGTTTCCAGAAAAGAGAGTCCGCAGGCGATCACCCCCAGGCAGGCGAGGAACGCGCCGTAGGTCATGATCTGCGCGGCCGGAACGAACAGGAAGCAGCCGAGGGCGTACAGGCACAGCCCAATAATGATCGCCGCTTTATAGGAATAACGCTTTATCAGCGCCGCCGCAGGCAGGGCGACAAAAAAGTAGCCGAGGAAAAAAATCGACTGCACCAGCGCCGTCTGGGTATCCGTTTATTCGAAGCCCTTTTTAAACTGGGCGATCAAAATATCATTCAGGTTGCCCGCCATCCCCCATAGCGCAAACAGGCAACAGACCAGTAAAAATTGCAGCCAGGGGGTATGCGGTAAATACGCGCTGGTGTCCAGTTTTTCATTGTGGACCGCCGCTTTATCGACCTTATCCGTGATTAGCGTACTCATTGAGCTATCCTCTTAATGGTTTTTATACAGTAGGGTTTATGCCATTTCATAATCAGAGGCGGCACGCAAAAGCCGTTCTCGTGCCTCCTGGTATTCAGGTAAAGATGATGCGCCCTGCTTTTCGACGCTGACGGCGGCGTAGGCCGCCGCAAATCGGGCTGCGGCATGCAGCGGTTCGCCGCAGGCCAGTCGCGCCGCCAGCGCGCCGTTGAAGGCATCGCCCGCGCCGGTGGTATCGCGGGGATGAGAAGGAAAGCACGGAATAGGGGATTTCACGCCCTGCTCGCTCAGCAGGGCGCCCTTTGCGCCGAGGGTGATAATGACGTTGCGCGCGCCCTGAGCATGCAGCGCATCGGCGGCCTCGGCCGCGGCCGCCAGAGAGTCAACCCGGCGCCCGGTCATTAACCCGGCCTCCGTGGCGTTCGGCGTGAGCAGGTCCACTTTGCTTAGAAAGGCGTGCTCAACGGGCTGCCAGGGCGCAGGATTGAGCACCACGAAGGCCCCGGCCTCTTTGCCGGCGTCAACGACCTGCTCAATGGCGGAAAGATTGTTCTCCAGCTGAACCAGCACCACATCCGCGCAGCCGATAGCGGGAATGCAGCCGGCGATTTCATCATCGGTCACCGTCATATTCGCGCCGGGGTCGACGGCAATCATGTTTTCGGCATCATTGCCGGCCACATAAATCAGCGCGTTGCCGGTGGGGACGTCTTCGGCGACCAGCAGCGTCACGGCATTGAAGCCCACGCCTTTCAGATGACGGCGGGCAAAATGGCCGAAGGTATCATTGCCAATCTTGCCGATATAGTGGACATTCGCCCCCGCTTTTAGCGCGGCGGTGGCCTGGTTCGCCCCTTTCCCCCCGGCGCTGGTCATACTCCCGCAGGCCACTAACGACTCGCCCGGTACCGGAAAGCGCTCCACCCTGGCAACCATGTCGAAATTGAATGAACCAAAAACACAGACTTTTCCTGACATCATTCGCTCCTTTATACGAGCTCGGGGGAGTGCAGCACGGCGGACAGATCGCGGGACATTTTTTCCCAGGCCTGCTCAAGCGGCATATCCGGGCGGAATAAACCGCTGCTGCCCATGACCAATATCTGCGCTCCGGCTCCCAGCAGCTCGCGGTAGGTGTTGCGATTGCATGAGCCGTCGACTTCCAGCAAGAAGCTGAGGTTGCCGCTCTCTTTTAGCTGATGAAGCTGCGCGATTTTGGCGAGCATTTCGGGAATAAAAGGCTGACCGGCATAGCCTGGATCGACGGTCATCACCGTCACCTTATCGAGCAGATGCAGATAGTGCTGGATGCTCTCAACCGGCGTGGCGGGATTGAGCACCACGCCCACCTCTTTCCCCGCCTGGCGAAGCATATTGATGAGCCGGAAGGCTTCGCGGCAGATGGTTTCCGGATGCAGTGAAATAGCGTCAGCGCCGGCTTCTATCAGCGACGGGATAAACGAGGCGGGCTCTTCGACCATCAGGTGGACATCGATGGGAAGCGATGTGTAGGGACGAATTTGCGCCACAAAGCTGGCCGATAGCGCCAGATTTTTGACATAGTGGCCGTCCATTATGTCGACATGCAGCCTGTCGGCTTTGCCGTTTAAAAAGTGCAGCTGTTCCGTCAGCTTCATCATGTCCATACACATGAGCGAGGGAGAAAGGTAATAACGCATAAGGCCTCATTTATTCCGGTAGTGGCTGATTTCAGGCAAAGTCTGGCCCTGCCGCGGGAAGCAGCGTTTCGACATTGCGCGTATTAACCGTCACGTCATGACGGCGTACTCAGGCGATTTGTAGGCCGACGTTATGCCAGGTCATCTCTTTTTCCAGCAGCGGATCGACAAACTTTTCGGTCACCAGACAGTCCAGCTCGCCCAATCCGCCGATGCGCGCGACGCCTGTTCGCCCCAGCTTGCTGCCGTCGACCAATGCCACGGTCTGACGGGCCGCCAGCATCATCTGTTTCAGCAGCGCAGCGTGGGCTTCCGTACCCGCATATAAGCCGCTATCGCGCTCCAGACCCTGGCAGGAGAAAAAGAGCGTATCGATGGCATACTCGCGCAGCGTTCGTGAGGCAGTTTCACCGAAGAACGACTCTTCGGTCGGGGAGAAGTCGCCCCCCAGCCCCACGAGATGCAACGAGCGTCGGCTCATCAGGGTTTGTAAGATGCGGATGGAGGGCGTAATAACCGTTAACGCCATCTCCGGCATCTGCCGGGCCAAAAACCAGCTGGTGCTGCTGCCGTCCAGGACGATGGTCTTTCCCGGCTGGAGAAACTGCAGCGCTTTACGGGCAACGCGCATTTTGCCTTCGCTGTGCAGCAGCGTTCTTTGCTGAAAGCTTCCCTGGCTATCTTCGACCGGCAGGGCGGACGCTGCCGCTCGGGTCGTCGGCAGCGGGTTTTCCGCCGCCAGCGCTCCGCCGTGGCTCCGATTTAAGATCCCTTTCCGTTCCAGCTCGCTCAGATCGCGGCGAATCGTTTCCCTTGAGACCCGAGTCGCTTGCGCAATCTCATTTACCCGCATCACGCCGCGTTGGCCCAGCAGTTCAACAATCAAACGATGACGTTCCAGCGGCAACATAGCTCTCTCCTGAAGTACATAATCAGATTACCTTTCCCTTGCGCAGGGCGTTGAGACCTCGGGAATGTCCGGCGAAGGCGAGCTTTTCGCTGCCGGACAGTGTGATAGCGCACGCATTTCGGCTGCACTGCCGCCAGCGTTTTTGCTATCTCGCCCGCTATTCAGGCATAAACAAAAACAAACAAAAATAAATGCAATATTGCCTTTGCGCCCGTTTATGACCGTTTACGCCCGCTTTGCGAGGGCACTGTTCATTTCTTGCCTGCTAATTAAAAACAAATGAAAATAAAAAAATGCTAAATCGATCACGTTATTTTCATTTGATGCGTTTTTAAATGGATTTAAGCCGAATAACAGCATTAAATGAAAGTAATTAAAAACAAAGAGCAGGATAAGACCATGAATGAAACAACCCATCGTTTTGCACGTTTAGTTGACCTGAGCGCAGTCCAGGCCACCAGTACCGAAGCGGACGTTCGCGCCTGCGCCGAGCTGGCTGCCCGATACAACATTATTTCCGTCCACGTTCTGCCCTGCTGGACGCGTTTTCTCAGTACGTTGCTGCCGCAGCAGGGCACAGGAGAGGTGATGATTGGCGGGCCGGTCGGCTTTCCCGGCGGCGGGCATGCCACCGACACCAAGGTTCAGGAGGTGCGCCAGCTGATTGCCGACGGCGCCCGCGAAGTGGATATGGTGGTGAATATTGGCAAAGTGTTATCCGGCGATTATGACTATGTGCGCGAAGATTTGCGCCGCGTGGTGGAAGCCGCCGCCCCGGTACCGGCCAAAGTGATCCTCGAAACGCACTATCTCAATGAGGAGCAGATTCGCCGTGTGTGCGATATCGCCGTAGAGGTGGGGATGAAGTGGGTCAAAACCTCTACCGGCTGGGCGCCCACCGGCGCCACGGTGGAAAAAGTCAGCATCATTGCCGACCAGCTTAAAGGCCGAATCGATATCAAAGGGGCCGGAGGCATTCGCGATCTGGCCACGGTGCGCGCGCTCTACCAGCTTGGCGTCCGCCGCTTTGGCATGAGCCATGGCGCGGTCACAAAGGTGCTGGCTGAACTGGAGCAGCATCCGGAACGTTTTCCCGAGCTGAACGCCGATTAAACTGAGAGACCGCGGGCCTGATGGCCCGCTTTAAGAGGTCACCGGAGTCAGTGATGAAAGATAAAATACTCACGATTGATGTTGGCACTGGCAGCACCCGCGCCGCTATTTTGCGCATTGACGGCGCGATGATCGGCTTTGCGCAAAGAGAGTATGAGCAAACCACGCCGCGTGCGGGTTGGTCAGAACAGGCCCCGTCTTTATGGTGGCAGGCCGCTTGCGACTGCATACGCGAGGTGCTTTACCGCTATCCTGAAACGGCTGCGCAGATTGCGGTTATTGGCGCCTGCGGGCAAATGCACGGCACCGTTCTGCTGGACGATCGCGGCGAGCTGGTGGAGGACAGGGCGCTGCTGTGGAATGATAAGCGCAGCCAGCCGCAGGTGGATGCCTTTAGCGCGCGCGAAGGGCGGGAGAAGTGGCTGGCGCATTTAAATAATCCACCCGCGGCGGCGTGGCCCGCTTTCAAATTAGCCTGGTGGCGTGAACATCACCCGGAGCGCTGGCCGCAGCTCGCCAAAGTGTTAATGCCGAAGGACTATATTAATTTCATGCTGACCGGCGCCCTGGCGACCGACTATAGCGAGGCGTCCTGCTATTTCCTGATGGACAGCGAAACCCGCGCCTGGTCTTCGCAAGCCTGCGAAACGTTTGGTCTGCGGGTCGATCAGCTACCGGATCTTAAACTTTCCAGCGACATTATCGGCCAGGTAACCCCGCGCGCCGCCGGCCTGACGGGCCTGCCGCCAGGGATCCCGGTGGTTGCCGGTACGTCAGACATGGCGGCCTCTCTGCTGGGCTCGGGAGTATATGAGCCGGGGATGGCGTCCGCCTCCACCGGCACGTCGACGCTGATCACCGTGGTGTCGCCGCGGCCGTTACGCCACCCGCTGGTCAATAACCTTCATCTGGCTAACGCGGCCTGGGGCGGATTTACGATTCTCGACGCCGGCGGCGATGCCGTCCGCTGGGCGCGGCTGGCGCTGGCCGATAACCAGATTACGCATCCGCAGCTTTTGCAGGAAGCGGCAGCGGTGCCGGCGGGCGCGGAAGGGCTGCTCTTTCTCCCCTATCTGACCGGAGAACGCCTGGCCGAACACACGAACTCGCGGGCGCAGTTTTTCGGCCTGCAGCGTAAGCATCGCCGCGGTCATTTATTCCGCGCGGTCCTGGAAGGGGTGGCCTTTGCGTCCTGGCGCAATCTTCGCCAGCTGCAGGCGTGCGGGCAATATCCGCAACAAATGCTCGCTTCCGGCGGCGGCGCGCGCAGCCCGCTGTGGCTTGAAATCAAAGCCGCGGCGTACAATCTTCCGATATTATCTACGCGCAATCAGGAGAATGGCGTCACCGGATGCGGTATTATCGCCGGGGTTGGCGCGGGGCTGTACGCCGATTTTGCCAGCGGCGTGCGCCAGACGGTGCAGTTCGACAAACTGATTTCGCCAGATCCCCGTCTGCGGGATTATTACCACGCCTGCAGCGAGCTTTTTGATACGCTGTACCGGCAATCCGCCGCCTTATACGACAGGCTGGATGCGCTCAGCGTGGGACCCGACTGATACGCAAAGGTAAGCCAGCGCCGCATCGCGCGTAACGTGCCGTAAATAAGAGAGAGGCAGAATGTTTGCAGAAGAAAGACAGGAGAAGTTGCTCAGTATTCTCAGGGAAAAACGCAAAGTGGCTGTTTCTGAGATGTGTGACGTCTTTAATGTATCTGGCGCCACCATTCGTGCCGATCTCCGCCAGCTGGAAGATGAGGGGCTGCTGACCCGTACCCACGGCGGCGCCGTTCTTCGGACGCGGGCGAGCTTTGAACAGGCCTCGGACGCGCGCGAAATTGTTAACCTCAGCGCGAAAGAGCGGATCGGCCAGCGCGCGGCGGCGCTGGTTGAGGATGGCGACATTATCGTGCTGGATACCGGTACCACGACTTTGCATATCGCGCGCAATATTCGTGACCGACAGAACGTTACGGTGGTCACCAATGATTACCAAATCGCCCGCGAGCTGGAAGCCAGCCCCTCTATTCAAACCATTCTGCTGGGTGGGATCGTCAAGAAGGGATACCACTGCGTGGTGGCGATCAACGGACGTTCCATACTTGATACCCTGAACGTCGATAAAGCGTTTATGGGCGCCAATTCGCTGTCGCTGAAACACGGCGCCTGCGTGGCCGATATCATGCTGGCAGAAACGAAACGCGGCATGGTTGAACACGCCAGTCAGGTGATTATCGTCTGCGACTACAGCAAGCTGAATAATACCTCGCTTGCCCAGTTTACCGCCGCGGATCGTATTGATACCGTGGTGGTGGATCGTCTGCCTGATGACGTTCAGGCGTATCGTCATGCCGGCATTCAGGTGATCTCTCTGGATGAAGAGGCGCATCTCTAGCGTGCGGTTCCGGCGGCGCTAATTTAGCGGGAGAAGACGTTTTATTTTACGCGTTGCCTCTGTGGTAAAACTTTTCTCTTTATTAAATGCGTAACGACCTGTCTGGGTTGGGGGCAGCGCCTCTTCTCTGGCATATTCTGCTGTGATGCCTGCGGTAACCCACGGATATGATTAACGAATTTCCTCCGAAAAGCCGGGGGTAATCTACAGAACCCGCGCCACTTCATGTATGATTTTTCTCCCCGTTCGGGCGGCTGCGCTGATTTTCACCGGCCGCGCGCCGAGCGGTCGATCATTGCGGATAATGATTCAGGCGAAGAATACGATTCGTCGCCAACGATAAATAACAATCCCGACCATCTTTCAGAACGCTGAATTATTGTGAGGGCATCACAGGGAGCATGACTATGAAAGGCGCTTATCTCGCACTTGCGCTCGGTTTATTTACCGGTTCGGCGCTGGCGGCCGAGCGGGTGATCCATTTTGGCACCAGCGCAACCTATCCGCCGTTTGAATTCGTCGACGGCAATAATCAGGTGGCGGGTTTTGATATTGATATCGCCAGAGCGGTATGTAAGGAGCTACAGGCTACCTGCAGCTTCACCAATCAGAGTTTTGATAGCCTTATTCCGGCACTGCGTTTTAAGAAAATGGATGCGGCGATCGCCGGGATGGATATCACGCCGCTGCGTGAGAAGCAGGTGGATTTTTCGACGCCGTACTTCAACGAACTGTCGGCGGTGGCGGTCGTGCGCAAAGATACCTTCCACACCTTTGCCGATTTAAAAGGCAAGAAGCTTGGTCTGGAGAACGGCACTTCCCATCAGCGCTACCTTCAGGATCGCCATCGTGAGATTGCGTCGCAGGCCTATGACAGCTATCTGAACGCGCTTGTCGATCTGCGTAACGGGCGGCTGGACGGCGTGTTTGGCGACGTATCGGCGATGAAAAACTGGTTAAAGGAAAACCCGGATTTCGTCATCATGGATGAGCGCGCCACCGACCCGGAGTATTACGGCAAAGGGCTGGGCATTGCGCTGCGCAAGGGCAATCCGCTGCTGGCGGAGATCAACCAGGCGCTGGAGAAAGTGATGGCTTCCCCTGAATACAGCGAAATTAAAGATCGCTGGATTAAATAATCCAGCCGATAGCGACCGGGAGTCTTAACTATTCTGCGTCACGCCCGCTCCGCCAGGACCGGGAACGATTCGTGACGCATTTGTTTTATATGCCAGTAAAACCTCTTTCTGTCGCTTAAAACGTCGTAATCCCTTCTTCGCCTTTCTGGCGCCCGGAATAGCGACTTTATAGCCGAATTTATTCTTCTCTTCGCCACGCGGGGACGGGCGGTGCGCCACTTTCGCTTGCTGGCAGCGGATAGCGGATTATTCGTTCTTGCGGGTAACGTTTTCTTCACAATGACAATTGTGCATTTTATCGCTCTTTCCCCTCGTTGAGCATCTCAGGCATGTATTTATTAAGGTTATTGGTAGACAACAGCGTTGCTGAACGGCACGGATAGCTATAAAAATAATTATATTTT
>OKHR01000012.1_pt1 | contig 22336 bp, 20 predicted proteins | sample 1610091 | NCBI WGS metagenome assembly OKHR01 (sample SAMN04436620, study PRJEB24849) | human gut metagenome | biome: human gut; feature: NICU; material: stool | host: Homo sapiens | place: USA: Saint Louis, MO | collected 2010-01-27 | reverse complement strand
CTGACGCAGCAGATTATTGGCATCCGGGGCGGTTTCCGCCGTCAGCTTCACGCTGTCGTTAACGCTTTTGAGCGCATCGCCAGGCATAAACTGAATGTCGTTAATCAGATCGTCCAGCAAAGCGGCATCGGCGCGGGCGTTACCCGACTGGCGCTGCTTGTAGTAGTCCGTTTGCAGCCAGAAATCGCGGCGGGTATCCCATGACGCCTGCTGCATAATGAACTCTTTATACGCTTCATCCATTACCGAAGGTTGATCGACCGAGACGAGATTGGCCTTGATATCGAGATTGCGTAAAAACTGCTGTTGCGAATAGTACCCGCCCAGCATGTTCACCGTCGGCCGGTCGGTAATTGCCGTCGCGCTCCACTCCTGGCGAGCAAAGAAGGTATAGACCAGAACAATCAGTGCAAAGAGCACCGCGAAACCTGCTATCCAGCTTTTTCCTGCCCACAGGGCGCGAAACAGCCCGCGAATATCCAGCTCATTCTCAACGTTCACTGTTTGTGCTCCCGGTAATGGTTGAGTCATCACGTCCCCAGATTGACTTGGTTAATTTGGATTATTGCCGCTGTGTCGCCGTATTCTGCGTCTAATGCGCTTAACCATGCGCGCCACTTTCCAGGCGCGTTTAATACAGTAGCCATAAAGAAAGAAGGCCACCAAAAAGAGTATTAACATCACCCATTCAGGAACAATACGGGTGTATTCCGCTGCCACCCCAACCAGCGCCAGCAGCGCGGCGGCCAGGGTGATCAGCACGAATGCCTGGCGGGAAGTAAACCCGGCGCGCATGATCAAGTGATGAATATGCTGACGGTCCGGGGAGAACGGACTCATTCCTTTACGCAGGCGGCGGTACATAATCGCCACCATATCCATCAACGGGATCGCAATAATCCATAGCGCAGTGACAGGGCTAATGGGATGCGTCTTTCCCTGCGTGGTCTCCAGCAGGATCCAGATGATAGTGAAGCCAATCATGGTGCTGCCGGCGTCACCCATAAAGACTTTATAGCGACGGCCAAGCGCCCCGAGGTTTAGTAAAATATAGGGCAAAATGGCGGCAATCATCGCAAAACACCACATTGCCAGGCTGTACTGGCCATCAAACCACAGAATGATACCGGTTGCCGCAAAAGAGACGGAGGAGAGGCCGCCCAGCAGGCCATCGATGCCATCAACCATATTGAAGGCGTTGATCGCGGCCCAAACGGCGAAAAGCGTGAGGAAGAAGCCAAAGGGGCCGAGCACCAGCTCCCATGAGCCAAATATAAAGCCGAGGCTACTTAGATGAAGATTTCCCACCATCATCATAATGACGGCGATGGCGGCCTGAATTACCGCGCGAATTTTTACGCTGATATCAAAGCGGTCGTCTAACGCGCCGACCAGCACATGCACCCCGGCACACCCCAGGTATAACTTTGCGTGGGGAATGTAATAATCGGCGATGGCAAACGTAAAACAAATACCTGCGAAAACTGAAATACCACCGACTAACGGAATCAAACCCTGATGCCGTTTACGATAGTTAGGTTTATCCACGAGCCCAACTCTTTTTGCCGCCTTGCGGGCGACAAATATAAACAGGGTGGTGAATAAGAAAATACTGATTAATTCAGTAATAGCAGTGAGTAAATTCACAACGCATGTGCTCTCAGCATAGTTAATCCGGGAAGTATAACGACGATGCCTCAACTCCAGAAGGGGCAAAGCAGAACATTACAAATTTATTGTAGAAATTTTAGACTGTTAAAGCTGTCTCTGCCTGCCATCCTGCTGCGCACATCATACGTTAACGCCCATTTTGTTTTCCCTTCCTGGATCATACAAACCCGGAAAACAAAACGCCACGCAATAGCGTGGCGTTCTCTGGCTTTTTTAACTTACGAGCGCTTCATCATATCGAAGAAGTCGTCGTTAGTTTTGGTCATCGCCAGTTTATTGATGAGGAATTCCATCGCGTCGATTTCACCCATCGGGTGAATGATTTTACGCAGGATCCACATCTTCTGCAGCTCTTCCTGAGTGGTGAGCAGCTCTTCTTTACGGGTACCGGAACGGTTGTAGTCGATAGCCGGGAAGACGCGTTTCTCAGCGATCTTACGTGAGAGGTGAAGCTCCATGTTACCGGTGCCTTTAAACTCTTCGTAGATAACTTCGTCCATTTTAGAACCGGTATCGATCAGCGCTGTTGCGATGATGGTCAGGCTACCGCCCTCTTCCACGTTACGCGCGGCGCCGAAGAAACGCTTCGGACGATGCAGGGCGTTGGCGTCCACACCACCGGTCAACACTTTACCGGAAGCCGGAACTACGGTGTTGTAGGCGCGCGCCAGACGGGTAATCGAGTCGAGGAGGATGATAACGTCTTTCTTGTGTTCAACCAGACGTTTCGCCTTCTCGATAACCATTTCGGCAACCTGAACGTGGCGAGAGGCCGGTTCGTCAAAGGTAGAAGCAACCACTTCGCCTTTAACCAGACGCTGCATCTCGGTCACTTCTTCCGGACGTTCGTCGATCAGCAGTACCATCAGCACGCAATCAGGATGGTTGTACGCAATGCTCTGCGCAATATTCTGCAGCAGCATGGTTTTACCCGCCTTCGGCGGCGCAACAATCAGACCACGCTGACCGCGGCCGATCGGCGATGCCAGATCCAGCACGCGAGCGGTTAAGTCTTCCGTTGAGCCATTACCGCGTTCCATACGCAGACGTGAATTTGCGTGCAGCGGGGTTAAGTTCTCAAACAGAATCTTGTTACGGGCGTTTTCCGGCTTATCGTAGTTAACTTCGTTAACTTTCAACAACGCAAAGTAACGCTCACCCTCTTTAGGAGGACGAATCTTACCGGAAATGGTGTCACCAGTGCGGAGGTTGAAGCGGCGGATTTGGCTGGGAGATACGTAGATGTCGTCGGGACCGGCGAGGTAGGAGCTGTCTGCTGAACGGAGGAAACCAAATCCATCCTGCAGTATCTCCAGTACGCCATCGCCAAAGATATCTTCGCCACTCTTCGAATGCTGCTTGAGGATGGCAAAAATAATATCCTGCTTACGCATACGGGCCAGGTTTTCCAGCCCCATATTTTCGCCGAGAGTAATCAGCTCAGAAACCGGCGTATTCTTTAATTCGGTAAGATTCATAATGGTGTGGGTTCTTAAACTCGGGGTAATTCTCGAACTTAATGTTGTGAATGGTATGGCAGGAACATCCATGCCTGTTAACGGCCTTCATCTCGTGTCTGTACGTTGCCTGGTCACAGGAAAGAACGCAGAACTGAAACGACTAAACGGAATGAGTGATAAGCCCGGATTATAAGCCTCACGCGCATTTTTGCGGGACGCTTTGGGTAAAACAAGATTCAAACAAAGGTATGTTTAAAACGAAGTCTGAGATTAACTTAGCACGACTCTCGCCGGGCGTCCAGAGATCCGCAAAAAATAGGAGCCTGGACGCCGGAACAGCAAGCCGCTTACGCCAGGTTGGCGTCAAGGAACTCTTTCAGCTGGCCTTTAGACAGCGCGCCGACTTTAGTCGCTGCAACTTCACCATTTTTGAACAGCAGCAGGGTCGGGATGCCGCGAATGCCGTATTTCGGCGCAGTACCCGGGTTCTGATCGATGTTCAGCTTCGCAATGGTCAGTTTGCCCTGATACTCTTCAGCGATCTCATCCAGAATCGGGGCGATCATTTTGCACGGACCACACCACTCTGCCCAGAAATCGACGAGGGTTAGCCCGTCAGCCTTGAGTACGTCCGTGTCAAAACTGTCGTCAGTCAGGTGAATAATTTTATCGCTCATATTTAACTCCACAGGAATAAGCCTGGTGTGTTGGTGTCGCAGTCATCAACGACGTGTCAATGCTACGTTATGCACGCTGTTCTTCAGAATGCCTCTTTTATAACGCTCTGCGTCACAATGTCCATCATGAACTTTGTCCCACAGAAGTTAAAGCAACCAGCGTTCAAACCGGCTTATCGCAGATTTGTCACCCTCGCCTTGCTTAGTAGTCTAAGCTTTCGAAGATTCGTTCAGTTGCCGCAGACGCACCTTGAATAATTTCATACATAGCCAACGAAAGGTTGACGTTATTTCACCGGATACGCTTTCTTAATGCAATAGTTAGCTGATATTCTACCACACTATGAGCAAAACACATTTAACAGAACAGAAGTTTTCCGACTTCGCCCTGCACCCGGCAGTGATTGAAGCCCTTGAAAAGAAAGGGTTTCATAATTGCACACCCATTCAGGCCCTCGCCCTCCCGCTAACGCTGGAAGGTCGCGATGTCGCCGGGCAGGCGCAAACCGGTACCGGTAAAACGATGGCGTTTCTGACGTCAACGTTTCATTATCTTCTCACACACCCGGCTATCGCGGACCGTCAGGTCAATCAGCCGCGGGCGCTAATCATGGCGCCGACGCGTGAACTGGCGGTACAGATCCATGCCGACGCTGAACCACTGGCGCAGGCGACCGGTCTGAAGCTGGGACTCGCGTACGGCGGCGACGGCTACGATAAGCAGCTGAAAGTGCTGGAAAGCGGCGTGGATATTCTGATCGGTACCACCGGTCGCCTTATCGATTACGCTAAACAGAACCATATTAACCTCGGCGCTATTCAGGTTGTCGTGCTCGACGAAGCCGATCGCATGTACGATCTCGGCTTTATTAAAGATATTCGTTGGCTGTTCCGCCGTATGCCGCCCGCGAATCAGCGCCTGAACATGCTTTTCTCCGCCACCCTTTCTTATCGCGTACGTGAACTGGCGTTCGAACAAATGAACAACGCCGAGTACGTTGAAGTTGAGCCAGAGCAGAAAACCGGCCACCGAATTAAAGAAGAACTGTTCTACCCTTCCAATGAAGAAAAAATGCGCCTGCTGCAGACGCTGCTGGAAGAAGAGTGGCCCGATCGCGCGATTATTTTCGCCAATACCAAGCATCGCTGTGAAGATATCTGGGGTCACCTGGCGGCGGACGGCCATCGCGTTGGCCTGTTAACCGGCGACGTCGCGCAGAAAAAACGTCTGCGTATTCTCGACGAATTTACCCGCGGCGATATCGATATTCTTGTCGCAACCGACGTAGCTGCTCGCGGTCTGCATATTCCAGCCGTGACGCACGTCTTTAACTACGATCTGCCGGACGATTGCGAAGACTACGTTCACCGTATTGGCCGTACCGGCCGCGCTGGCGCCAGCGGTCACTCCATCAGCCTGGCCTGTGAAGAGTACGCGCTGAACCTTCCGGCGATTGAAACCTATATTGGTCATTCGATTCCGGTGAGCAAATACAATTCGGACGCGCTCATGACTGACCTGCCTAAGCCGCTGCGCCTCACGCGCCCGCGTCCGGGCAACGGCCCGCGCCGCAACGGTCCGCCACGTAATCGTCGTCGTTCAGGTTAAAGAAATATGCCATACACAAAATCGTTCAAGCAGCATCAAGGCCGCAAGAAAGCGAATCGCAACAAGCTGACGCTGGTCAGCGATTCGGGTACAGAGAACGCAGCCAACACAGAGGCAGTTTGAAAGATGAAGTGTATGAGTTCCACCTCGCTCTATGCCGCTATCGATCTGGGATCTAATAGCTTTCATATGCTGGTTGTACGCGAGGTGGCCGGAAGCATCCAGACCCTGAGTCGCATCAAACGCAAAGTACGTCTGGCCGCAGGCCTGAACAGCGACAACACGCTCTCTGCGGAAGCTATGGAACGCGGCTGGCAATGTTTACGCCTGTTTGCCGAGCGTTTGCAGGATATTCCTCCGGCGCAAACCCGCGTGGTGGCTACCGCGACGCTGCGGCTGGCGGTGAACGCCGGCGAGTTTCTGGAGAAAGCGCGGGACATTCTCGGCTGCCCGGTGCAGGTTATCAGCGGTGAAGAGGAAGCACGCCTGATTTATCAGGGCGTGGCCCATACAACCGGCGGTGCAGATCAGCGTCTGGTTGTGGATATTGGCGGCGCCAGTACCGAACTGGTTACCGGCACCGGTGCGCAAACGACCTCGCTTTTCAGCCTGTCGATGGGCTGTGTGACCTGGCTGGAACGCTACTTTGCCGATCGCAGCCTGACCAAAGAGAACTTTAGCCAGGCCGAAACCGCTGCGCGTGAAGTGCTGCGCCCCGTCGCCGATGTTCTGCGCTACCACGGTTGGAAAGTGTGCGTCGGCGCATCCGGCACCGTGCAGGCGTTACAGGAAATCATGATGGCGCAGGGGATGGATGAACGCATCACCTTAGCCAAGCTACAGCAGCTCAAACAGCGCGCGATTCAGTGCGGACGTCTGGAAGAGCTCGAAATTGAAGGCCTGACGCTTGAACGCGCGCTCGTCTTTCCTAGCGGCCTGGCGATTCTGATTGCCATTTTCAGCGAGCTCAATATTCAGTGCATGACTCTCGCGGGCGGGGCACTGCGCGAAGGCCTCGTTTACGGCATGCTGCATCTGTCGGTCGATCAGGATATTCGCAGCCGTACCTTACGCAATATTCAGCGCCGGTTTTTGGTAGATACCGAGCAGGCACAGCGCGTTGCTCAGTTAGCCGCCCATTTCGCTCATCAGGTAGAAAAGAGCTGGGAAATTGAGCCGTTATGCTTTGATTTGCTGCAAAGCGCCTGCCAGTTGCATGAAATCGGTTTGAGCGTGGAGTACAAACAGGCGCCGCTGCACGCCGCCTGGCTGGTGCGCAACCTGGACCTGCCCGGCTTTACCCCCGCGCAAAAGAAGCTGCTGGCGACGTTGCTGTTAAACCAAACCAACGCCGTCGATCTTTCTTCCATTCATCAACAGAACGCGGTGCCGCCGAGAGTCGCTGAGCATATGTGCCGTCTGCTGCGCCTGGCTATTTTATTTGCCAACCGCCGACGCGACGATCTGCTGCCGATGATGACGCTGGCCGCTGAAGATGAGCGCCTGACGCTGACCCTGCCGCAGGGATGGCTGGAAAACCATCCTCTGGGTCGGGAAATGGTCGAGCAGGAGTGCCAGTGGCAGAGCTACGTTCACTGGCCGCTGCAGATTATCGAGGATAGCGCAGCAATATAGCCCAATCAGGGGAGTATCATGCGAGAAGAACTGGACTTCAAATCGCTGCGTTTTTTTTCCGCCCTCTTCCGTCTGGGCAATGTCTCTCCCGCCGCCGAAGCGCTTAATATCAGCCAGCCGACCGGCAGCTTATTGTTGAAAAAACTTCGCGAGCATTTCGACGATCCCCTGTTTGTGCGAATCGGACAGCGTATGGTGCCCACGCCGCGCGCAGATGATATTGCTCAGACCGTTTTTACTATTCTTCAACTGGTCGATAACCAGCTCCCTGGCAACCCTGAATTTAACCCCCAAGCCAGCACACGTAATTTCACTATCGGCATGACTGATATCAGCCAGATGACGTTGTTGCCGCCGTTGCAGGCACAGCTACAGCAGCTTAACGCCGAAGGCATTACTATTTCGGTGCTGAATATCGATGATCAAACGCTGGGTGCGCTTGAGTCTGGGAAGTGCGATTTAGCTATAGGCTATCTTAGGCAGCTACCGGATAACATTTACCAGCAGCGCCTGTTTGATCAATCCTACGTATGCCTGACAGCAGAAAACCATCCGCGGATCCGAGCCGCGCTTACCGCCGAGAACTGGCGACAGGAAAAGCATCTGGCCGTTCACGTCAACGGGACCGGGCATGGCGATATCGATAGATTACTTAACGAGTACGGTATGCCGCGACGCATCGCCCTCACTCTTCCCAGCTTTTTAGGCGCAGGCGAGCTGGTTGCGGGCAGTGAATTGATTGCCGTCGTCCCCGAGCAGCTGGCAAATCATATTATTACTCGCTATCCCTGCTGCAGCTGGCCGCTGCCATTTTCGCTGCCGGAAATTGCTATTCGCCAGGTCTGGCATCAGCGTCTGCACCGCGATCCCGGGCACATCTGGTTGCGGTCGCTGATCGTAAACTTACCCACAACCGGCAGTAGCAAAATTCCCTATTAATTTTCCGGCTCCCGGAGGTCATGCTGTATTAGCTTTTCTGATACCCTGTATTGCATTCTGTTTATTGCTGCCAGTACGTAAAAAATCCTATTCTCCTCGCATCAGGTCATATTAAAACCAAATAGAGGAATAGAGTATGCGTGGAAAAATCGCGTTAGAAGAACACGTTTCAACACCTAAAAACAACAGCCTTTGGGACTCTACGGGTGAAGCCTCAAGAAACGGTTCAGAATATATGATGGACGTTGAGCGCCGCTTATTAGATCGTAGCTATCAACTGGATGAAATGGCCCAGAGAAATATCGACCATGTTATTCTTTCTCTAACTTCCCCTGGCGCCCAATCTATTTTGGATAAAGCCACAGCCGTATCTTTTGCGCGCGAAACCAACGACTACATCATCGAGAATTATGTTAAACCTAATCCGGATAAATTTAGCGCATTCGCTACTCTGGCATTACAAAACCCCGAAGCTGCGGCCGAAGAACTGGAACGTGCGGTAAAAAAATTGGGCATGAAAGGCGCGCTGATTAACGGTTACACCAACGTCAAGGATAACGAGCACGGTCTGTACCTGGATGATGAATCAATGCTGGTATTCTGGGATAAAGTCAACGAACTGAACGTTCCCGTTTATCTGCATCCGCGTGAGCCCTTAGAAGGCCCGGCGCGCGGCATCTACACCGGTTATGAAAGCCTGATCGGATCCGCCTGGGGCTTTGCCCAGGAAACCGCGGTTCATGCGATTCGCCTGATGATGAGCGGGTTGTTCGATCGCTATCCCAATCTGAATCTGGTGTTGGGTCACTTAGGCGAAGGCCTGGTTCATATGCTGCCACGCACCCAACACCGTCTCTATCGTCAGCGTTTCGGCTGCGGCCTGGGCAAAGCAGAAAAACCGTTAATGCACTATTTGCAGAATAACTTTATCGTCACCACCAGCGGCCATTTTAATACCTACTCTCTGCAAAATGCGCTAGCTATTATGGGTCCGGATCGCGTGATGTTCTCCGTCGATTATCCGTATGAAGATATTCATCAGGCCTGTGATTGGTTCGATCCTCTGGAAATGGATAGTGAACTGAAGAATAAAATCGCCTGGGGTAATGCCAGCCGCGTATTTAACATTAAATAATTCCATCCAGTATTAATGAAAGGGCCTGACAACAGGCCCTTTCAATTATGGAGAATATATCATGCCGGTAGGAATCTTTGTTTGCAGTGGCTCGCTACTTGTCGGCGCAATTTTTGGCGCATCACTCAATCGATTTATTCCCGAACATTTAAAAAAGACCTTACCTTTAATCGCCGGGTTAATTTCTATTAGCATGGGCGTGTTTTTTCTCAATAAGCTGATGAATCTGCCGCCCATTGCCCTGGCTGTCATCGTCGGCACCATTATCGGTAGCCTGCTGCATATCGAAAAAGTTATCGAAAATGCTGGTATAAAGCTTCGGGGCCCCGTTGAGAAAGTATTTCCCGGCAAAGGCAGTGCCGATATTGATCCCCAGGATTTCACTAATCAGTTTATCGCCGTACTGATCCTGTTTTGCGCCAGCGGAACCGGTATTTTTGGCGCATTAACCGAAGGTATGACAGGAGATGCGACCATACTGCTCACCAAATCCATTCTCGACTTTTTCACCGCCGCTATTTTTGCCTCCGCGCTGGGGTACATCATCGCCGTTATCTTTGTGCCCCAGCTTATTGTATTCGCGATCCTTTTCTTCGCCGCCAGCGTTATTATGGCGTTAATCACCCCTTCAATGATCGCGGATTTTACTGCCTGCGGCGGCATCATCATGCTGGCAACGGGCTTTCGACTCTGCGGGATTCGCGCTTTTCCGACGGCGAACATGCTGCCATCGCTACTGCTGGTGATGCCCTTCTCCGCCGCCTGGCAACAGTTGATCGCCTGAACGTTATGCTACCAGCATCGCCCGGATGCTGGTGTTACGCGTCTTTTTTGTGAGCGCTGCCCGGTTTGCCGCCAGACGCAGACTGGAGTTTCACCCGGAAATCAAAGTTAAAGTAATTGCTCAGGCAAAATGCAGTACCGTACTCAAGCACCTCTCCCTGAGCATTACGACTTTTCAGCGTAATTTTCATCAATGGCACGCCTTGCGGCAGGTCGAGCAAATTCAGTTCTTCGCCGGAAGGGATATGTACCGTGAGTGAGTAGTCCTGGAGATCGGGAAAAATATTATTTTCCGCCCAGTGCGCGTACAGCGACCCTTCAAGCAGATCCGGACGGGGTAAAAAACGCTCGGGAATAAACATGGTTTCGATGGAGACTGGACGCGCATCGCCTAAACGCACGCGTTTTATTTTCGCCACCCGATCGCCGACGGCGATCTCCAGTTCACGAGCCAAAAAATCATCCGCCGCCAGTTTTTCCCTCACCAGCCATCGGTTAGATACCGTCCCCGAATTTTGCAGCTGGGCAGAAAATCCTCCGCTGGCAAGGTTATAGCTTACCGGCAAATTGACCTCGGTACCCTTTCCGTGACGCTTAATCACCAGCCCGGCTTCCAGCAGGGCATCCAGCGCCTTCACCACCGTCACGCGCGAGAGCTCAAGCGTCTGCGACATTTTACGTTCTGAGGGCAAAATACTGCCGTGCGTCAGCAGCCGCTCCGTCATTGCCGCTTCAATGGCTTGTTTAAGTTGAATATAAAGCGGCGCGGGGGCCTCTGCATTCAGACGCCCTTTTATATACTCAAGCAACGGTTGCGACATCGTTTCGTGGCCTTCCGGAATTTAGTAGCAGTGGATTTATCCTAGTGGATCCATACTGGAATTAGTAGCCCCATCATAACGTCTCCCCGCCCTTTTGAGCGCCGCATTTTTCTTGCAGAATGCGCCTGCGATCACAGCATGACCATAAAGGACTTTAACTGGACTTAATCTGGATCTATTTTTAGGATAACTTTTATTCACTTGTTTCCGGGAGTCGACGATGTCTGATATTCGCCCTACTAATACCGCCGAAAGCCGCATCCTTGGCTGTCTTTACGGGCAAGCCATCGGTGATGCGATGGGCATGCCTTCCGAACTGTGGCCTAAACGCCGCATTATCAATCACTTTGGTTGGATTGAACGCTTCCTTCCTGGACCGAAAGAGAATATTGCGGCCTGCGAATTTCACGCCGCAGAGTTTACCGATGACACCCATCAGTGCATCGCATTAATGGATGCCCTGAATGATACCAACGGTGTGACCGATCCACTGGCTATTGCCAGGCATATTCTGCTATGGGCCAGACGCTGCCAGGCTTTTGAAAAAAATATTCTCGGCCCAACCTCGAAGGCCTCCCTGCTGGCGCTTGAACAGGGGCAAGCGCTCGATGAGATTGCGGCCAACGGCGTGACCAACGGTGCGGCAATGCGCGTGGCGCCTATGGGCTGTCTGCTGCCGACCCGGAATAAGGCATTTTTCATTGAGCAAGTTCGCCTCTCCTGCCTGCCGACGCACAAATCAGATATCGCCATCGCCGGCGCGGTAGTTATCGCCTGGGCGATCAGTCGCGCCATTGAAGGAGCCGGATGGCTGTTAATTAAAACGGAGCTGGCATCGCTCGCCAATGAAACCCAGCGCCAGTATGAGTCCACTTTTAGTCCACTTCTCGGTAACCGAATTAATCTCGCGCTGACCACGATCGCCAGCGAAACCGACCATCTGACAGGAATTGAACGTATTTATGAGGATATCGGCGCCGGAATGGATATTATCGAGTCTGTCCCCGCGGCGATTGCGCTGGTCGAGCTGGCAAAAACGCAGCCTATGAAATGCGCTATGCTGGCGGCCAATTTAGGCGGCGACACCGACACGATAGGCGCGATGGCAACCGCCATCTGCGGCGCGCTTCATGGCATAGAGGCGTTTCCTGAGGAACATATCCAACAGATTAATCGGGCCAATAGCATAGACTTCGCGCCTTACGCACAGCGGCTTGCAGGATACCGCTTCGCTTAATTGACAGAGGGCATCAATATGGACAGCAAAGCTTCATACGATGGAAATACCCAGACAGCAGATCCCGGAATGGCGGAGTTGGGGATTGATCTGGTCCCCCCGGTCCACCAGACACAAAAACCGATCCAGCTATTTTTCGTCTGGTGCGCCGCAAACATCGGCATTCTTGGCGTCGTTTACGGCGCAGTCATTGTATCGTTCGGCCTCTCCTTCTGGCAGTCGATTCTTGCCGCCGTGGCGGGCGTCGCCTCCTTTGCGCTGGTCGGCGTCACCAGTATCGCCGGAAAAATCGGCCGCACCACGACGCTGACGCTTTCACGCGTCATTTTTGGCAAGCGCGGCAACATTGCACCTACCAGCTTCTGCTGGGTAAACCTGATGGGCTGGGAGTCGGTCAATATCATTACCGGTACGCTCACCCTCGTTGCGCTGTTTGCCGCCATGGGTTTTGAAGAGAGCCTGACCACCACCGCGCTGTCGCTTTTTCTGTTTGGCGGCCTGACGTGCTGGTTAGCGTGCTCGGCCAAAATGCCGTGCTGATGATGCAAAAGTGGATCACCCGCATCTTTGGCGCCATGACGCTGCTGGTCGTCATTTATCTGCTCTTCACCGCGGACTGGCAGGCCATCCTCGCGCTGCCGTCAGGTAGCTGGCTGACAGGCTTTCTACCGGCGGTCTCTATTATTGCCGCGGGCACCGGCATCAGCTGGGCGATCGCCGGCGCCGACTATAGCCGCGATCAGCGCCCTGGCTCCGGCGAAAAGGGGATTTTCCTCGCCGTGGTCAGCGGCGCAGCCCTTCCCCTGCTGCTGCTAATGCTGACCGGAATACTGCTCACCGCCCAAATCCCCGATCTGGCCTCCAGCGAAAACCCCATTTCAGCGATCGGTAAACTGCTGCCTTCATGGATGGCAATCCCCTATCTTGCTGCAGCTAGCGCCGGGGTTGTGACTATCGCCGTGCTGAGTCTCTATTCCGCCAGCCTTAACCTGTTAAGCATGGGAATTAAACTGCAGCAGCGTTCCGCCGTAGCCATTGATGCCGTGCTGGTTCTGGGGATCGCCCTCTACGTGCTGTTTGTCTCGAAAGATTTTCTCGGGCCGTTCATCGCGTTTCTGATTTTCTGCGGCGTATTTCTTGCCGCCTGGGCCGCCATCTTTATGGTCGATTTTTATCGGATGCGCCGCCGTGTCGGCTATTCTGAAGCTGATTTGTTCAGAGAAAGCGGTGCCAACCGTACCGCGCTGGGCTGCTGGATTGTCGGCGCGCTGGCGGGGTTGATGGTCTCTAAAACCGGGTTTATCGACGGACCTTTCGCGGTCGGCATTTTCGCGGACTCCAGCCTCGGGTTATTCGTCTCTTTTATTCTGAGCCTGGTGCTCTATCTTGTCTTCGGACCAAAAAAGGGGGACAGCCGTGACAATCAGCGCTGACCAGCTATCGCCGCGGCGGCCGATCGTGGTGATCGGCGCCGCTTTTGGCGACATAATTCTCCATCTCGATGCGCTGCCGCAAAGCGGTAGCGATGTCCCCGCGCGCGACGGCGGACGGCAGATTGGCGGCTGCGCGTTTAACGTCGCCCGTGCGCTCTCGCGCCTCGAGTTGTTTCCCGTTAACGCCATACCGGTAGGCAATGGCGACTGGGGGCAGGCCGTTGCGCAAAAAATGGCGCTGGAAAACTTGCCCGTCCTCTTGCGTCATCCCACCCACGATAACGGCTGGTGTCTGGCTCTTGTTGAAGCCGACAAAGAGCGGACGTTTATCACCATTGAGGGCTGCGAACAGCACTGGACTGATGAACTATTAGCGCAAATACCGCTGCCGAATGACGCGATTATTTACGTCTCGGGCTACGAACTGGCCAGCGAAGCGCTGCGCCAGTGGCTCCTTGCCCAGGCAGAAGATAAAACGCTGTTTGTCGATTTTGGCCCACGCCTGGGCGATCTGGATATTCGCTTTATTCAGGCGCTGCTGCGCAAACGCCCCGTTCTCACCCTTAATCGCGATGAACTTAGGGTGCTATGCGCGCGTTTATACGATCGGGATGGCGCCACGCTTGACGACGCCACTCGGCTCGCCAGCGACTGGCAGCTACGAGCAATTTGTCGGTTTGATAAGGATGGCGCGTGGGTGGTTGAACCTGACGCGCAACCGCAGCATATTCCGGCCTACCGTGTACAGGTTCACGACACGATTGCCGCAGGAGACAGCCACTGTGCCGGTACTATCGCCGGGCTGGCCTGCGGGATGGATCTGCAGCAGGCAACGCGGCTGGGCAATCAAGTGGCGGCCATTGTCGTCAGCAAACCTGGTTCAGACGGCGCTCCGAATCGCGAAGAGCTACGCCAGTTCCAGCGTCGAGAGGGCAACGGCCGCTAGCCGCTATTTACGCGCTTTCGCCAGCATCGCCCGGATGTTGGCGACGTTCGCTTGCCCTTTATGCATGCGCTCTTCCGGCGAAATAACTTTGCGCTCCTGCTCCCAAATCAGATCATCCTGCGGCAGTTCCAGCAGAAAACGGCTCGGCTCTGGCCGCACCAGTTCGCCGTACTGACGGCGCTCTTTGCACAGGGTAAAAGTCAGCTCTTTCTGCGCGCGGGTGATACCAACGTAGGCAAGGCGACGCTCTTCATCGACGTTGTCTTCATCAATGCTGCTCTGGTGCGGCAGCAGCCCCTCTTCCATACCAACCAGATAGACGTAGGGAAACTCCAGCCCCTTTGATGCGTGAAGCGTCATTAGCTGCACCTGATCCGTCTCCTCATCCGACTCGCCGCGCTCCATCATGTCGCGGAGGGTAAAGCGGGTAACGACCTGGGTAAGCGTCATCGGTTCATCGATCTCGCTGCCTTCGAGCATTTCGGTCATCCACGTGAACAGCGTATTGACGTTTTTCATCCGCATCTCGGCGGCTTTCGGGCTGGGCGAGGTCTCATAAAGCCAGGATTCATAATCCACGCCGCGGATCAGATCGCGGACAGCCGCAATCGGCTCGCGCTCGGAAAGCTGTTGAATCTCACGCAGCCAGTGGGTGAAGCGGGTCAAAGACTCGTAGCCGCGTCCGCTCAGCGTCTGGGTCAAACCCATATCGAAGCTGGCGGCAAACATGCTTTTATTGCGTCCCATCGCCCATTCGCCCAGCTTTTTCAGGGTCGCCGAACCGATCTCGCGCTTTGGCGTATTGACGATACGCATGAAGGCGCTGTCATCATCAGGGTTAGTCAGCACGCGCAGATAGGCCAGCAGGTCTTTAATTTCCGGGCGGGAAAAGAACGACGTGCCGCCGGAAATTTTGTACGGGATACGGTTCTGCATCAGCATCTTTTCAAAAACCCGCGACTGATGGTTGCCGCGATACAAGATCGCGTAATCCTTATAGGCGGTTTTATTAATAAAGTGATGAGCGATGAGTTCACCGGCAACGCGCTCCGCCTCATGGTCTTCGTTATTGGCGGAGAGCACCTTCAGCTCTACGCCATAGCCCAGTTCGGAAAACAGGCGCTTCTCGAAAACGTGCGGATTATTGGCGATCAGGATGTTCGCCGCCTTCAGGATGCGCCCTGATGAGCGGTAGTTTTGCTCCAGCTTGATCACCTGCAGCGCCGGGAAATCCTGGCTTAGCAGTACCAGGTTCTGCGGCCGCGCGCCGCGCCAGGAGTAGATCGACTGATCGTCATCGCCGACCACGGTAAAGCGCGCCCGCTGTCCCACCAGCAGTTTTACCAGCTCGTACTGGCTGGTATTGGTGTCCTGGTATTCATCCACCAGCAGATAACGGATCTTATTCTGCCAGCGTTCCCGCACCTCTTCGTTACGCTGCAGCAGCAGCGTTGGCAGGAGGATCAGATCGTCGAAATCGAGTACGTTGCAGGCTTTCATGTGTGCATCGTACAGGCCGTAGCAGTGAGCGAAGATCCGATCCCGCTCCCCTTTCGCGCCGGCGGCGGCCTGAGAAGGTGTTTTCAGATCGTTTTTCCAGTTGGAGATCGTGGAGATCAGCTGCTGAAGCACCACTTTATCGTCTTCGATCAGCCCCTCGGTGAGCTCTTTTAACAGCGCGACCTGGTCAGTATCGTCGAACAGCGAGAAGTTTGATTTCATCCCTAACGCGGCGTATTCGCGCTTGATAATGTCCAGCCCCAGCGTGTGGAAGGTGGAAATCATCAGCCCGCGCGCCTCTTTGCGCCCCAGCGTTTGCCCGACGCGCTCTTTCATTTCGCGCGCCGCCTTATTGGTAAAGGTGACTGCCGCAATATGGCGCGCCTGATAGCCGCAGCCGCGGATCAGGTGGGCGATTTTATTGGTAATAACGCGGGTCTTACCGGAACCGGCACCCGCCAGCACCAGGCACGGTCCGGTAACGAATTCGACGGCTTGTTGTTGGCCAGGGTTTAAACGCATGGGAGTCTTTTGCTCAATCTTCGAACGGGGTGGGGATTGTAGCAGAAAGAGGGGCACAGAGAGCAACAGGCTGCCCTTTCAGGCAGCCTGTAAATCGCTAAATCAGGATCCGGCGGCGGCACGCGGCTCATAGCCATTACGCTGCGCGCTCTTGATCCAGCTGTATGAGCCCATGACCGCGATAGCCGTCAGCAGAACATACTCAAGCGACATTGCGTAAACGCCCTGTACCGCGTAGATAACCACGCTAATCACGTCGATAACGACCCACAGCAGCCAGTTTTCGACAAACTTACGCGTCATCAGTACCATGGCGGCAATTGACAACACCAGCATGGTGGAATCCCAGAACGGGAAAGCGTCGGGCTGGAGGTCGGGCATCGCCACCTGCATGCCGAACGTTTGCAGCAGGGCAATCATGATGCGGGTCAGCATCGCAAACACCGGATCGATAAACAGCGTCATCAGCACGATCGCCACCGCGCAAACGGCGCCCAGCGCCAGCGTTTGCTGACGGGAAAGCCAGCGAACCTTGAGCGTAGCTTCCTGCGCCTCGTTTTGCCGGCTCCATGCATACCAGCCGTAAATGTTGGCGGCGAAGAAAAATACCTGCAGCAGCAGGCTGGCATAGAGCTGAATCTGGAAGAAAATGGCCGCAAACAGCGTGACGTTAATCAGGCCAAACAGATAATTGATGATTTTTTCCCGGCTGGCGCACCAGATGCACAGCAGACCGAATACGGTACCGATGGCTTCAATCCACGATAGCGCATAGCCGCCTTCGCCGAGAGGAATATTGACCATCACATTGTTAATGCTAAAAAAGTCCATCATAAACCTCCTTGCTGGCTAGCGGAATAAATGGCGCGCAGCGCCAGGGTAATTTGCCGTTCTTCGCCCTGCTGGCACAGAGCCTCCTGCTGAACATAATCATTGATACTGCTATCCAGGCAACCGTTGTGGGCAACCACTACGTTGAGCAATGAGGCTGTACGTAACCCGCGCAGCGCGCCGATGGTCATCAGGGCGGCGCTTTCCATATCCGCCCCCAGAATGCCAAGCGCCGACCACTGTGCATCCAGCTCCGCCTCGCGATCGGTATAAAAACTGTCATGGCTGCGCACCAGTCCGCACGCGGCGGGGATATTCATTTGCCGCGCCTGCGCCATCAGCTCCCAGGTCAGCTGCGGGTCGGCGCAGGCCGGATAGCCTGCCGGCGCATAGGTTCGGCTGGTGCCGTCATCCATAACCGCGCCGTGGGCGATAATTACGTCACCGAGCGCAAGATTATCCTGCAGGGCGCCGCAGCTGCCGATACGAATCAGGGTCGTAACGCCGATCTGGCGCAGCTCTTCAATGGCGATCGCAGTGGAGGGGCCGCCGATTCCGGTGGAGAGCACCAAAATTTCCACGCCCTGGTACCAGCCGCGTGCGGCGCGAAACTCCCGGTTCTGACCGAGCGGCTCGGCATTATCAAGAAAACTGACGATACGGTCGACCCTCTGGGGGGCGCCCGGCAGCAGCGCGTACCGCGCGCCGGTCATCTCTTTGCTTAACTGGATATGGGGTTGCAGCGACATACTCCCGCCTCCTTCACTCTTGCGGTTATCCGATATCAGCCTCCTGTTTAAGCTTTTCAGGAGCTAACAACACAATGCGTTCACCATCGGTATCAATAATTTGTAGCGCTTTCAGATCATGCAAAATACGGTTAATACTGCGGGTCGTCGCCGCAAATTCCTGGCTGAGATTCTGCTTATCCAGCAAGATTTCATTGGCGCCATCCTGCTGATAACGCAGCCACAGGGCCTGGCACACCCGCTGATGCAACGAATAAAGATTGTCGCTGCTGGCCTTTTTCGACAGCTGGTAATATTGCTGGCTAAAGAAGCGCAGCATCCGCTGGTTAAAATGGTTATCTAACGCCAGCCAGCGGCAGAAATATTCCTGTGACAGGCTGAGAAGCTGCACATGTCCCACCGCCGCCACCGAGCAGATATACTGACGCGACTCAAAGATCTCGAGCTCGCCCACCATATCGCCTTTTCGGTAGCGGGCCTGGCGATAGCGGCGCCCATCTTCAGCCTCGTAGAAAACATCCACCTCACCAGCGATAATCAGCGAAAAGCGCTGACACACCTCCCCCTGTCGACAGATAAAATCGCCGCGCGGGATCTCTTCGAAGCGCCAGCGCTGCATGATCTCGAGGGGACAATATTTTAGTAATTCATAGAGCTGTGGATCGCTCACGATCTCACTCAGCCCCGAAAGCCAGCCAACTGAAAATTCAGGTTTTTTCATTGTATCCATGTTATCTCGCTCCAGGACTATAAGGACAGGACGGCTGTCCCCGACCAGAGGGAATACGCCGGATAAAAGTGTTGCTCATCTCCCGCTTCCGTTTATCAGGCGAGACATCTGTCCCGCGATGGCGAAGAGTATAGGTCCACGGCCAAAGCGGGTGGTAAAGTAACGGGATATCTTTGCGACTGAGAACACCATAATGGCAAAAAGCGCAGCAGCCCTGCACATCCTGGTTAAAGAAGAGAAACTGGCGCACGAGATCCTCGCCAAACTGGAACGTGGTGTCAGCTTCGATCACCTGGCAAAGCGCTATTCGAAATGTCCATCAGGACGCAACGGCGGAGATCTTGGGGAGTTTAATCAAGGCGTTATGGTCGGGCCGTTTGATAAAGCGGTCTTCAGCTGCCCGCTGCTCAAGCCATATGGACCGGTCAAAACCAAGTTCGGCTACCACATCATTAAGGTGCTCTATCGCCGCTAGCCCATGCTACTATTGCGCCCTGATTTATCCCCCATTCACTCAAGGTACGATCATGGCAAAAACGGCAGCAGCACTGCATATTCTGGTTAAAGAAGAGAAGCTGGCACTGGATCTTCTGGAGCAAATTAAAAACGGCGCCGATTTCGGCAAACTGGCGAAGAAGCACTCGATCTGCCCGTCAGGCAAACGCGGCGGCGATTTAGGTGAATTCCGCCAGGGTCAGATGGTGCCGGCGTTTGATAAAGTCGTCTTCTCCTGCCCGGAGCTGGAGCCAACCGGCCCGCTGCACACTCAGTTTGGTTATCACATCATCAAGGTGCTGTACCGCAAATAAAAAAAACCGGCGTCTTATTTGCACCGGTTTTTTATCTCACAGCTTTCCCCTAAGGATTTCAGCTTGCAGGAAGGCGGCAAGTGAGTACAGCCCCAGGAGCATAGATAACTATGTGACTGGGGTGTACGAACGCAGCCAACGCATCTGCAAGTTGAAAGGCGACGGGGAATTAGCCCGCTACCGCAATACGTTTCATATCGGTCATATAGCCGCGCAGTTTCTTACCAACCTGCTCGATAGCGTGGCTGCGAATAGCTTCATTCACGTCGCGCAGCTGAGCGTTATCTACCGCGCCTTCGGCAATCGCTTTGCCCAGGTCGCCGGTCTGCAGGGTAGTCATGAACTCTTTCAGCAGCGGTACGCAAGCGTAAGAGAACAGGTAGTTACCGTATTCTGCGGTATCGGAGATAACCACGTTCATTTCGTACAGGCGCTTACGGGCGATGGTGTTGGCGATCAGCGGCAGCTCGTGCAGCGATTCATAGTAAGCGGACTCTTCGATGATGCCGGAATCGACCATGGTTTCGAACGCCAGCTCAACGCCTGCTTTCACCATCGCGATCATCAGAACGCCTTTATCGAAGTACTCCTGCTCGCCGATTTTACCTTCAAACTGCGGCGCGGTTTCGAACGCGGTTTTACCGGTCTCTTCACGCCAGGTCAGTAGTTTTTTATCGTCGTTGGCCCAGTCAGCCATCATACCGGAGGAGAATTCACCGGAGATGATGTCATCCATATGTTTCTGGAACAGCGGCGCCATAATCTCTTTCAGCTGTTCGGACAGCGCATAAGCACGCAGCTTAGCCGGGTTAGACAGGCGATCCATCATCAGGGTGATACCGCCCTGCTTCAGCGCTTCGGTGATGGTTTCCCAGCCGAACTGAATCAGTTTCTCAGCGTATGCCGGGTCGGTACCTTCTTCCACCAGCTTGTCGAAGCACAGCAGAGAGCCAGCCTGCAGCATACCGCACAGAATGGTCTGCTCGCCCATCAGGTCGGATTTCACTTCCGCCACGAAGGAAGACTCCAGAACGCCCGCACGGTGACCGCCGGTGGCCGCAGCCCAGGCTTTAGCGATGGCCATGCCTTCGCCTTTCGGATCGTTTTCCGGGTGAACCGCGATCAGAGTCGGTACGCCAAAACCACGTTTGTACTCTTCGCGCACTTCGGTACCCGGACACTTCGGCGCTACCATCACAACGGTGATATCCTTACGGATCTGCTCACCCACTTCCACGATGTTGAAACCGTGAGAGTAGCCCAGCGCCGCGCCGTCTTTCATCAGCGGCTGAACGGAACGCACAACGTCAGAGTGCTGCTTGTCCGGCGTCAGGTTAACCACCAGGTCAGCCTGCGGGATCAGCTCTTCGTAGGTACCCACTTTGAAGCCGTTTTCGGTCGCTTTACGCCACGATGCGCGCTTCTCGGCGATCGCTTCTTTACGCAGCGCGTAGGAGATATCGAGACCGGAGTCGCGCATGTTCAGGCCCTGGTTCAGACCCTGAGCACCACAGCCGACGATGACCACTTTTTTACCCTGAAGGTAGCTTGCGCCATCGGCGAATTCGTCGCGACCCATAAAGCGACATTTGCCCAGCTGCGCCAGCTGCTGGCGCAGATTCAGTGTATTAAAGTAGTTAGCCATGGTGATACCTCGTGATGTTGTGTGTCTTATTTTGTTCGGTTCGCGGTTCAGCGAGAATGTACCCACATTACAACAGGAAATTTATTGCGGAAATTGATATATTCACAACGTCACGTTGCAATTTCTGCAATGTAAAATCGTGGAGTGCCGCCGATGGATTTACGCGATCTAAAAACCTTCCTGCATCTGGCGGAAAGCCGCCATTTTGGCCGCAGCGCGCGGGCAATGCACGTCAGCCCTTCCACACTGTCCCGGCAAATTCAGCGCCTGGAAGAAGACCTCGGGCAACCGCTGTTTGTCCGCGATAACCGCACGGTAACGCTTACCGAAGCGGGAGAAGAGCTACGAACGTTTGCCCAGCAGACGCTGCTGCAGTATCAGCAGCTGCGCCACACTATCGATCAGCAAGGGCCGTCGCTGTCGGGCGAGCTGCATATCTTCTGCTCGGTAACCGCCGCCTACAGCCACCTGCCTCCCATACTCGATCGCTTTCGCGCCGAGCATCCTTCGGTGGAAATTAAGCTCACCACCGGCGATGCCGCCGATGCGATGGAGAAAGTGGTGACGGGTGAAGCCGATCTGGCGATAGCCGGTAAGCCAGAAACGCTTCCCGGCGCGGTGGCCTTCGCAATGCTGGAAAATCTGGCGGTGGTGCTAATCGCCCCGGCGCTGCCTTGTCCGGTCCGTAACCAGGTCTCGGTGGAGAAGCCTGACTGGGCAACGGTACCCTTTATCATGGCCGACCAGGGCCCCGTGCGCCGCCGCATTGAGCTGTGGTTTCGTCGCCATAAAATCAGTAATCCATCAATTTACGCGACGGTGGGCGGACATGAAGCCATGGTATCCATGGTGGCGCTCGGCTGCGGCGTCGCGCTGCTGCCGGAAGTGGTGCTGGAAAATAGCCCGGAGCCGGTGCGCAATCGCGTAATGATTCTGGAGCGTAGCGACGAAAAAACCCCTTTTGAGCTGGGCGTCTGCGCGCCCAAAAAGCGACTGCATGAACCGCTGATTAATGCGTTCTGGGAAATCGTTCAAACAAAATAAGGAGATAACATGCGTTCAGGGACGTTGCTATTAACCATAGCCATGGTGTTATGTTGTACCGTCCAGGCAAAACCGAAGGGCATTACCGTGCTGGATATCAAACATCTGGCGCTTCAGCAATGCCTGGTGGCGAATTACAAAGCCCGAACGCCTGAAGGCG
>OKHR01000006.1_pt1 | contig 25002 bp, 25 predicted proteins | sample 1610091 | NCBI WGS metagenome assembly OKHR01 (sample SAMN04436620, study PRJEB24849) | human gut metagenome | biome: human gut; feature: NICU; material: stool | host: Homo sapiens | place: USA: Saint Louis, MO | collected 2010-01-27 | reverse complement strand
GGTGAAAGATATCGGCGCTGAGCCGGACCACTAGCCGTTGAGTCTGCGCAATTTACTGTACGTGCTGGCAGGAACGGTGGTGATGATTTTTATCTGCGCCTGGCTGATGCATAATGTAAAAATCGCCAATCTGGTGCTAATTATCCTCTCAGTGGTGGTGACGATTTTCTTCTTCCGCGAAGCCTTCAGGCTGGATAAAACCGGGCGCAATAAAATGTTCGTCGCCTTTATCCTGATGCTGGAAGCGGTGCTGTTTTATATTCTGTACGCGCAGATGCCGACCTCACTCAACTTCTTTGCCATCAACAACGTCCACCATGAAATACTCGGTTTCGCGATTAACCCAGTGAGCTTTCAGGCGCTAAATCCGTTCTGGGTGGTGGTGGCCAGCCCGATCCTCGCCGCGATCTACACACGTTTGGGCAATAAAGGCAAAGACCTGAGCATGCCGATGAAGTTCACCCTCGGCATGTTCCTGTGCGCGCTGGGCTTTTTAACTGCCGCAGCGGCGGGAATGTGGTTTGCCGATGCCCAGGGATTGACCTCGCCGTGGTTTATCGTGCTGGTCTATCTGTTTCAGAGCCTGGGAGAACTGCTGATTAGCGCCCTGGGGCTGGCGATGGTTGCCGCACTGGTACCGCAGCATCTGATGGGCTTTATTCTGGGGATGTGGTTCCTGACGCAGGCCGCCGCGTTTCTGCTGGGCGGCTACGTCGCAACCTTCACCGCCGTACCGGACAACATTACCGACCCGCTACAAACGCTGCCGATATACACCAACGTATTCAGTAAAATTGGCCTGGTGACCCTGGGCGTCACGGTGGTCATGGCGATCATGGTGCCGTGGTTGAACAGGATGATTAATACAAAGAGCGCGTAAAAACGGTGCGGTCGACGAGGTTTCCCGGATTGCGGCTAACGCCTTATCCGGGCTACAGAACCCCCAGATCGCAAGAACCTGTAGCCCGGGCAAGGCGCATCGCGCCGCCCCCGGGGAAATAGCCCTGATGAAGCTTGTTTCCCCCTGCGGCTCAACCGCCGTTCCGGCATAGATATCAAAGCGATGGCCTTTGGTCACCACCGCGTTAGGGGTCGCAACATTCGCCAGCGGCGGCGCGTAGTCCGGGCGCTTAACCACCACCCGCCTGGTCGCCAGCTGACGCGCCGGCGCCAGCAGACCGTCGGCGTCTAAATCCGGCCCCACCAGCGACTGAAATACCCGCATCTCTTTCTTCACCAGCGCGCTTTTTTGCTTATGCGGAAACATCGGGTCGAGATAGACCACCTGCGGACGCGGGGTAATATCGGTCAGCGCCGTCAGGCTGGAGGCGTGAATCAGCAGCAGGCGCTCCTGCAACCACGAGCCGATTTCAGCGTCGGCGTAGCCACGCGCCAGGCCATCGTCGAGCAGCGCGGCAACCACCGGATTACGCTCCAGCATCCGTACACGACAGCCGACTGACGCCAGCACAAAGGCATCCCGCCCCAGACCGGCGGTCGCATCGACGACATCCGGCAGATAGTCGCCTTTGATTCCCACCGCTTTCGCCACCGCCTCGCCGCGGCCGCCGCCGAACCTGCGCCGGTGAGCCATCGCCCCGCCGACAAAATCCACGAAAATGCCGCCGAGCTTCGGTTCATCGCGCTTACGCAGCTCAAGATGCTCCGGCGTCATCACCAGCGCCATCGGGTTGTCATCGTCCTGCTCCAGCCCCCAGCGGTCGACAAGAACAGATAAGGCGCCGTCTCCGGCGCCCGTTTCATCAATTAAACAAATTTTCACAACAGCATTAACTCTTAATACCGTAATGCTCAAGCATCGCGTCCAACTGCGGCTCGCGACCGCGGAAGCGTTTGAACAGGACCATTGGCTCTTCCGAACCGCCGCGGCTAAGAATGTTGTCGAGGAACGACTGGCCGGTTTCGCGATTGAAGATCCCCTCCTCTTCGAAGCGCGAGAAAGCATCCGCCGCCAGCACATCGGCCCACAGGTAGCTGTAGTAGCCCGCCGCGTATCCACCGGCAAAAATGTGGCTAAAGGCATGCGGGAAGCGGCCCCAGGACGGCCCGGGAATCAACGCGACCTGCTGCTTGATTTCCGCCAGCGTTTCGAGGATTTTCGCCCCCTGCTGCGGGCTAAATTCCGCATGCAGGCGGAAGTCGAACAGGCCGAACTCCAGCTGACGCAGAATAAACATCGCCGCCTGATAGTTCTTCGCGGCCAGCATTTTCTCCAGCAGCTCCTGCGGCAGCGGCTCGCCGGTTTCGTAGTGGCCGGAGATAAACGCCAGCGCTTCCGGCTCCCAGCACCAGTTTTCCATAAACTGGCTCGGCAGTTCGACTGCATCCCACGGTACCCCGCTGATACCGGAAACGCCGGCGGTATCGATGCGGGTCAGCATATGGTGCAGACCGTGGCCAAACTCGTGGAACAGCGTGATCACTTCATCGTGGGTAAACAGCGCCGGTTTGCCGCTGACGGGACGGTTAAAGTTACAGGTCAGATAGGCAACCGGCTTTTGTAGCGTGCCGTCAAGCTTGCGCATCTGGCCAACGCAATCATCCATCCACGCCCCGCCGCGTTTATGTTCGCGAGCGTAAAGGTCGAGGTAGAAGCTGCCGCGCAGCTCGTTATTTTCGTCGTACAGTTCAAAGAAGCGCACTTCCGGATGCCAGACGTCGACGTCAGTACGCTCTTTCGCAGTAATGCCGTAAATACGCTTAACGACTTCAAACAGGCCGTTAACCGCTTTGTTTTCCGGAAAGTACGGGCGCAGCTGTTCATCGCTGATGCTGTAAAGATGTTGCTTCTGTTTTTCGCTGTAGTAAGCGATATCCCACGGCTGCAGTTCATCCACGCCGAATTCGGCTTTGGCGAAGGCGCGCAGCTGAGCCAGTTCTTTCTCACCCTGCGGACGGGCGCGTTTAGCCAGGTCGCTCAGAAAGTCGAGCACCTGCTGCGGATTCTCCGCCATTTTGGTCGCCAGCGACTTATCGGCATAGCTGTCGAAGCCCAACAGCTGAGCCAGCTCGTGGCGCAGGGCGACGATTTCCGCCATTACCGGACTGTTATCCCACTTACCGGCATTCGGCCCCTGGTCAGAAGCGCGGGTGGAATAGGCGCGATACAGCTCTTCACGCAGCGCCTGGTTATCGCAGTAGGTCATTACCGGCAGATAGCTCGGGATATCCAGGGTCAACAGATACCCTTCCTGCTCTTTGGCTTCAGCCTGAGCTTTCGCCGCAGCAAGCGCGCTTTCCGGCATCCCGGAGAGCTCGGATTCATCGGCGATCAGCTTCGTCCAGCCCATGGTGGCATCGAGGACGTTGTTACTGTACTGATTGCCCAGTTCAGACAGGCGTGCGGCGATTTCGCCGTAGCGTTTCTGCTGCTCTTTGGCCAGGCCAATACCGGAGAGTTCAAAATCACGTAGCGCGTTATCCACCGCTTTTTTCTGCGCGGTATTCAGGGTGGCGTAATGGTCGCCATCGCGCAGGTCGCGGTACGCTTTGTACAGACCTTCATGTTGCCCAACCCAGGTGCTGTATTCGGAGAGCAGCGGCAGAGTTTGTTCGTAGGCTTCACGCAGCTCAGGGCTGTTTTTAACCGAGTTCAGGTGGCTGACCGGGGAAAAAATACGCCCCAGCACGTCGTCCACTTCCGCCAGCGGCTGGCAAAGGTTTTCCCAGGTATACGGCGCCCCTTGCGCCACCGCGCGTTCGACCGCCGCCCGGCAATCATCCAGCGCTTTGGTGACCGCGGGGACCACGTGCTCGGGTTTGATTGCAGAAAAGGGCGGGAGCGAAAAAGGCGTCAGTAATGGATTGGTCATATGCGCAGTCCTGTTGAATTGGGTGAATGAAGCGCGCGTCCGGCGCTATAGCATGAGATCTAGAATGGGGGATAGTTTGCTGAATTTCAATGTCAGGCGCCGCGCGCAGGCGGGTATTACTGCGATAAGTCTGGCCGTGGTAGCCATTGCGCATAAAAAAAGCCGGGTTCGCATCGCGGCGACCCGGCTCGTTTCAGACTGACGACCAGCTTATACCACCATCCCCAACAGCAGGCAGCCAATCAAACCGCACACTGAGATGATGGTTTCCAGCATCGACCATGACTTGATAGTCTCGCCAATGGTCAGGTTGAAATATTCCTTAAACAGCCAGAATCCCGGATCGTTAACGTGAGAGAAGATAACGCTACCGGAGCCAACGGCGATAACCATCAGTTCCGGGCTCACGCCGGTGGTGGCGATCAGCGGCGCGGCGATACCGCCCGCGGTAATGGCCGCAACGGTGGCGGAACCCAGCGCGATACGCAGTACCGCAGCAATAGACCAGGCCATAAACAGCGGAGACATATTGGATTCGTGCATGATAGACGCAATGTACTTATCCATGCCGCTATCGACCAGCACCTGCTTGAAGGCGCCGCCGCCGCCGATGATCAGCAGCATCATGGCGATAATTTTGATCGAGGAGGTCAGCGTATCGTTAATCTGCTCCATGGAACGACCGCGGTTGAGGCCGAAAGTGAACATGGCGATCAGCACTGCGATCAGCGTTGCCATCACCGGGTCGCCAAAGAATTCCGCAATCGGCAGGAAAGCGTGGCCTTTCGGCAGCACCATTTCGGCGACGGCGCGCATGGCCATCAGAATCACCGGCACCAGAGAAGTCCAGACGCTGACGCCAAAACCCGGCATCTCTTCTTCAGTGAACGTCTTCGGGTTGTGCAGGCCTTCCGGAATCGGCTTATCGATGCCTTTCAGGAAACGTGCGTAAACCGGTCCCGCAAGAATAACCGTCGGAATCGCCAGAATCGTACCGAACAGCAGGGTCTTACCCATGTCGGCATGGAAAATAGTAGCAATCGCGGTCGGGCCCGGATGCGGAGGCAGGAATCCGTGCGTGACCGAGAGCGCAGCCGCCATCGGTACGCCGATATAGAGTAGCGGAATACCGGCGGAAGCAGCGATGGTAAAGACCAGCGGCAGCATCAGTACAAAGCCGACTTCATAGAACAGCGCAAAGCCGACGGTAAAGCCGGTCAGCACGACCGCCCATTGAATATGTTTTTTACCAAATTTGGCAATCAGCGTGGTGGCGATACGCTGCGCACCGCCGCAGTCCGCCAGCATTTTTCCGAGCATCGCGCCGAAGCCCATGATCAGCGCGAGGCTGCCGAGGGTTCCCCCAACGCCGTTTTTGATGGATACGATAACTTTATCCAGCGGCATACCCTGCATAAGCCCGACGGCAAGCGCCACCAGAACCAGAGCGATAAACCCGTTAAGCTTGAAACGGATCATCAGCAACAATAACAGGGCAACCCCGATAGCAACGATGACTAATGGCATGATTTACCTGGCCTTAATTTGTTATGGGTAACGTCATAGTTTCAACATTGACTTCATCCGTCCCGACCGGAACAAAAAATGTCTGACGCCGTAGAAGCTGGCTTTATCCTTACCCAGAGAAAGGATAGCTGGCTATTTTTTTATCTGTGGCGCCTGATGCGAATGATACGGGTAACATGACGAGTTTGAGAATCACCTGGGCGGTGAAAATTTCAAATATGAGACTTAAGTCATACTCTTTCCCGGGTTTCTGGCGGGTCGCTTAGCGGGGAATGTTGCGCGGTAACATGAAGAGAGTTGCCCGGCAGCGGAAAGCTGCCGGGCGGGGAATCAGTAGTAAGAGTGCTCGCCGCGCTGGTGCTCGGTGAGATCGCGTACGCCTTTCAGTTCCGGGAACTCGTTCAACATCTGTTTCTCGATCCCTTCTTTCAGCGTTACGTCGACCATCGAACAGCCGTTACAGCCGCCGCCAAACTGCAGAATCGCCAGGCCATCATCGGTGATTTCCATCAGCGTGACGCGCCCGCCGTGGCCGGCCAGCTGCGGGTTAATCTGCGACTGCAGCAGATACTCGACGCGCTCCATCAGCGGGGCATCGTCAGAAACTTTGCGCATTTTGGCGTTGGGCGCTTTCAGCGTCAGCTGGGAGCCCAGCTGGTCAGTAACAAAATCGATTTCAGCGTCTTCCAGGTACGGCGCGCTAAGCTCATCGACGTAGGCGGTGAGCTGCTCAAATTTCAGCGCAGTATCGGAATCTTCCACCGCATCCGGTGGGCAGTAGGACACGCCGCACTCGGCGTTAGGGGTGCCGGGATTGATCACAAATACGCGAATTTGTGTCCCTTCTTCCTGATTTGCCAGCAGTTTGGCAAAGTGCGCTTGTGCAGCATCGGAAATACGGATCATAGCGTTGGCCTAATAGTTGACTATTTTACTGGGTTATTATACGCCCATCAGCAGGGGTCTACAAGGTACGGCATATACACCATACCTGAACCGTCGCGGCGCCGTTTCGCAAAAGCAGGCGGGATATCTCAGCGACGGTGCTTCCGGTTGTGACGACATCATCCACAATGGCGATATGGTGCCCCTGTAGCGACAATTCAAGCTGGAAGGCGTTTTTCAGGTTCTGTTTGCGCAATCTGGCGCTGAGCTGATGCTGAGTGGCGGTGCGGCGTCTGCGGGTCAGCGCATCGCTACGCCAGGCGCAGCCCAGCCAACGGGATAGCGGTCGGCACAGCAGGTCGCTCTGATTAAACCCTCTCCTCCACTGGCGGCGCTGCCAGAGCGGCACGCTAATTATCCGGTCCGGATGAGGAAGGTCCGGGCTGTGACGTCTGCGCAGCAGCAGCAGACGCGCCAGAGCGGGCGCCAGCTCGGGCCGCTTATTGAATTTCAGCTGGTGAATCAGGCCGCTCAGCGGCGGTCGATAGTCATTAACCGTTACCAGCCGCTGCCACGGCGGCGGTTTTTGCAAGCAGCGTCCGCAGGGCAGCGTGTTTGACTGGGCCGGCAGTCCGCACTGAGGGCATAGCGGTTCGCAGGCCAGCAGCGCCGACGCGCATCGCGAACAGATCCCCCAGCGGGCGATGGCCAGCGGCATTTGGCATAGCCAGCATAAGCTGTGTGCTGTTAGCATATTTCCCCTCATATTGGTGGAAAGAGAACAGTAACTGATGAACGCGATCGAGTGGCAGACCATGGGCGAAGGAAATTGTCATCTTGTGCTGCTGCACGGATGGGGGCTGAATGCCCAGGTGTGGGATTGCATCACGCCGCAGCTGCGCTCGCATTTTACGCTGCACCTCGTCGATCTTCCTGGCTACGGCCGCAGCGGCGGCTTTGGCGCTCTGTCGCTGGAAGAGATGGCGCAGCGGGTGCTGGAGAAAGCGCCGGAGCGCGCTATCTGGCTGGGCTGGAGCCTCGGCGGGCTGGTAGCAAGTCAGGTAGCATTATCCCATCCCGATCGCGTGCAGGCGCTGGTTACCGTGGCTTCTTCCCCCTGTTTTAGCGCTCACGACAGCTGGCCTGGCATCAAGCCCGAAGTGCTGAGCGGATTCCAGCAGCAGCTGAGCGAAGATTTTCAACGCACCGTCGAACGCTTTCTGGCGCTGCAAACCATGGGTACCGAGAGCGCACGCCAGGATGCGAGAATGCTGAAAAGCGCGGTGCTGTCGCTACCGATGCCATCATCGGAAGTCTTAAACGGCGGGCTGGAGATCCTCAAAACCGCCGACTTACGCCAGCCGTTATCTACCCTCAATATGCCGTTTTTGCGCCTGTACGGTCGGCTGGATGGCCTGGTGCCGCGTAAAATCGTCCCGATTCTCGACGCCATGTGGCCCGGCAGCACGTCGTTCGTCTTTGATAAAGCCGCCCATGCGCCGTTCATTTCGCATCCGCAGGCGTTTTGCGCTCAACTGGTCGAACTGAAGCATGAGGTCAGTAAATATTTTTAGCGGGACGTGGTAAAAACGCAGGGTGCAGCAATACTTAGGTTGTTGCGGAGGTTGACTATTTCACGCCGGACCCGCGACCTAAAAAAACAACCTAATGGAGAGTAGAGGCTATGAAACTTGTTACAGGAATTGTTGCATCTCTGGTGATTGGCTCCCTGTCCTTTGGCGCGTTCGCCGCCAAGGAGATCCAAAAAGACAAAGTGGCTAAGATGAACCTGACTAAAATCGGTTCCATTACGACCTCAAGAACAACCTCTCCGATGGATGCAAAGCGCGATCTGTCGAAAAAAGCGGATGAGCTGGGCGGCACTTATTTCGTGGTAATTGCCGGCGAGAAGAACGAAAAAACGGTTCACGCTAACGCGGACGTCTACAAGTAAGCCAGAAAGCGGGTCTCACGACCCGCTTGCACCCGAGGGCGCAGAGGCTTCCCCGGAGGCGGCGCGTTGCGCCTGTCCGGGCTACCAAACCCAAAACCGCACAAACTCGTAGCCCGGACAGATGCGCAGCATCGCCTCCGGAAAAAACACCGGAAAACATCTCAGCGCAGCGACCACCACTCCCGCAGGCAGGCCTTGCCTTCCGGGCAGCTTTTACAGCTGCCGGAGAGGCAGCCATCGGCATCTTCGGTGGTTTTCACCGCTTTACCCATTGCTTCCAGGCGGCCCAGCATGGCGTCGATTAACGGCTGCGGCGCACGCAGGCGGGCGCTGATCTGCTTTGCTTCCATCCTTCCCTGCAGGGCGAGCATATCGCGAACTTCAATTAACGACGCCATCATCGCTCCTTAGTGGCAATCGCCAGCAGGACTCTGGCAGCAGGAAGACGGCGTTTTGCGCGTCGCCAGCAGCGAAACGTCCACCCGGCTACGCGCTCTGCGCAGCAGGCCAAAGACCACGATATTGAACAGCACCACCGCCAGAATGCATACCAGGCTGTAGCGCGGATGCTGGCTAAAGCTGACGGTCTGGTAGTACAGCGTAGAGAGCGAATAAGCGATATTCAGCCCCCACAGGACGGAGAACATCATCCAGCCGCGGCTCGACTCGCGGGCAATCGCCCCCATAACCGAGATGCAGGGAATATAGAGCAGGACGAAAATCAGGTAGCTATACGCCGCCGCAGCGCTGCCGAATTTGCTTCCCATCACGCCCATCGCACCGGTTTCCATTTCGCCGTCGCCTTTACTGGCTTCGATGGGGTTGGCCAGCACGCTCAGGCTGAACGTATCTTTCAGGCTCTGCCAGGTCTCGTCCACTGCAGCCAGCAGCTCATCGCCGAGGCTAAACGTCTGCGGATTGAACTCTTCGTTCTGGATATCTTCGGCGGTGTAGAGGGTGTTCAGCGTCCCTACCACCACTTCCTTGGCCATCGCGCCGGTGAACAGTCCGACGGTCGCCTGCCAGTTATCCTCATGTACGCCAATCGGTTTAAACACCGGGGTAATCACCCGGCTGACCGACGCCAGCGCCGAGTCGTTGATGTTATCGACAATCTTACCGCTCAGCGAGAAGCTGTTCAGCGCGCTGAGGAAGATACTAACGATAACGATCACTTTACCCGCGCGCAGCACGAAGCCTTTCAGGCGCTGCCAGGTCTGAATAATCAGGCTCTTCACGTGCGGAACGTGGTACACCGGCAGCTCCATGACGAACGGCGAAGCTTCGCCGCGCATAATGGTATGCTTCAGCATAAGACCGGTGGCAATCGCCATCACGATACCCAGCACGTACAGCGAGAAGACCGCCAGCGCGCCATTCTGGCCGAAAAAGGCGGCGGCAAAGACGGCAAAAATCGCCAGCCGCGCGCCGCAGGACATAAACGGCGCCATCATAATGGTCATCAGACGCTCGCGCGGCGCATCAAGCGTACGCGCGCCCATCACCGAAGGAACGTTACAGCCAAAACCCACGATTAACGGCACGAAGGATTTCCCCGGCAACCCCAGCGCCTGCATCAGGCGGTCCATCACAAACGCCGCCCGCGCCATATAGCCGGAATCTTCAAGGAAGGAGAGGAACAGATACATCATGCCGATTTGCGGCACCAGCGGCAGCACGGTATTGATCCCCCCGCCAATCCCCTGGGCGAGGAAAACGGTCAGCCAGTCCGGGAAATGCAGGGTATAGCCAATCCACTGAATGCCGTGGATAAAGATCGCCACGGAACCGGCGTCGAAAATGGGCTGCAACGCGCCGCCGATATTGATCGCCAGTAAGAACATCAGATACATAACGAACAGGAAGACCGGCAGTCCGAGAAAACGGTTGAGGATGACTTTATCCATCGCTGCGGTAAAGCGGCTGGGCTCGGCGGTAAGCGTGTTACTGACCGCATCGCAAATAGCAGCAATGCTTTGGTAACGGGCATCGGCGATATGCAGCGCGGGGTCATCCAGCTCTTCGCTCAGGTGCGCCAGGGCCACGTCCAGATTATGGGCGGCATCACCGGCGTAGGCGCGGCTGTAAATATCGCCTTCAAGCATCTGTAAGCCCAGCCACCGACGCTGGCGCTGCGGGATCTCCCCGGACATCACCTGCGCCAGCTTGTCCGCTTCGCGCAGCAGCGGCTGCGGATAGTGCACCAGTTCTACAGGCTGATTTTGCTGATGGCGATCGATCGCCATTTTCAGGGCTTCAATACCGCGTCCACGGGTGGAAACCAGCGGAATAACCGGGCACCCGAGGCGGGCGGCCAGCGCGTCGACATCGATACGGATGTTCTGTTTTTCCGCGATATCGAGCATGTTCAGCGCGACGACGCAGGGGATGCCCAGCTCCAGCAGCTGCAGCGTCAGATAGAGGTTACGTTCCAGATTGGACGCATCGACCACGTTAATCAGCCTGTCGGCGTCGCCGCTGAGAATATAGTGGCAGGCAATCTGCTCATCCAGCGAGGTTTGCGAGGAGATAGTGGTTAGCGAATAGGTGCCCGGAAGATCCACCAGCGTGACCTGATGATCGGTGGTGTTGAAGCCCCCCTCTTTACGCTCAACGGTCACCCCCGCCCAGTTACCAACGCGCTGGCGCGCACCGGTGAGCTGGTTAAACAGGGTAGTCTTACCGGAATTAGGATTACCAATTAAACCAAGGGTTAATTTTTTCATATTCATGCTCTTAGTGCCGGTCAGGCATTATTGTGCAACCGCTTCCAGCTCAATTAACGCAAGATCCTTTTTACGTAATACCAGGCTCACGCGTCGGGTTTCAATATGGATAGGGTCGCCGAGCGGCGCCACGCGAACCACATTAAAAGATGAACCCGGCAGCATTCCGAGGGACAGCAGTTTCTGCCGATACGCCGGACTAATATCGCGGGAGAAACCAATGATTTTCCACGCACTATCAGGTGTGAATTGCATAGGACCTACTTGTGTATCGCCAACTGAAAAAGAGTTTTCCGTACGCGCCTAAGATGCGGCGCAAGGGATCGTAGCCAACGAAGAATAAAAAATATTCAATGCAAATAAAGATAATGAGAATAGTTTTAATCATCAATACATATAATGCTGTCGATTGTTTTTTTAAACAGGAGATTGAGCTTTTGTTGATATTGAGCAAACTCTATTTTGTAACAGGCGTCGAAATAATAATAATTCTTAATGACCAAATGTTTAATTAAGGTTTCGATAGTTAACGAAATGAAAATAATAATCTCACCGTCCGCATTTCGCGCTTATTACGACGTTATAAGAAAATACTGATGCTTGTTTGCACAATATGGCTAATGCCGCAAGAAATGCGGCCCCTCGACAAAAGGGGCCGGAGAGTTTAGCGTTTTTTACCCATCGCCGCCGCCAGCGCGTCCATCATCGCGCTGTTGCCCGCAGGCTGCGTCTCACGACCGCGAGGTTTAGCAGCCTTCGCCGCCGGGCGGTTGCCATGAGGGCGATCGTTCCCACCGCCGCGGCGCGCGTTGCTGTCGCCGGGCTGTTCATCCAGACGCATCGTCAGCGCGATACGCTTGCGCGGCAGATCAACTTCCATCACTTTGACCTTCACGATATCCCCCGCTTTCACCACCGTATGCGGGTCTTCAACGAACTTGTTCGAAAGGGAAGAGATATGCACCAGGCCGTCCTGGTGAACGCCGATATCAACAAACGCGCCGAAGTTGGTGACGTTGGTCACCGCGCCTTCGAGGATCATCCCCGGCAGCAGATCGTTCATCGTTTCTACGCCATCGGCAAACTGGGCGGTTTTAAACTCCGGGCGCGGGTCGCGGCCCGGTTTTTCCAGCTCTTTGATGATGTCGGTGACCGTCGGCACGCCGAATTTCTCATCAGTAAAATCAACGGCTTTCAGATGACGTAGCTCGCTGCTGTTGCCCATCAAATCTTTCAGCGCCTGCTGAGTCGCCGCCAGAATGCGCTCCACCACCGGGTACGCTTCCGGGTGCACGGTTGAGGCATCCAGCGGGTTATCGCCATGGTTGATACGCAGGAAGCCCGCGCACTGTTCAAAGGCCTTCGGCCCCAGACGGCTAACCTTCAGAAGCTGCTGGCGGTTCTGGAACTGACCGTTCTCATCGCGCCAGGAGACGATATTCTGCGCCATCATGCGGGTCAGGCCGGCAACGCGGGTGAGCAGCGGAACGGATGCGGTATTCAGATCGACGCCAACGGCGTTCACGCAGTCTTCCACCACCGCGTCCAGCTTACGCGCCAGCTGGGTCTGGCTGACGTCATGCTGATACTGGCCGACGCCGATGGATTTCGGGTCGATCTTCACCAGTTCGGCCAACGGGTCCTGGAGCCGGCGGGCGATAGAGACCGCGCCGCGCAGGGAAACGTCGAGGTCCGGGAACTCCTGCGCCGCCAGCTCGGAGGCAGAATACACGGATGCGCCCGCTTCGCTGACGATGACCTTCTGTGCGGTCACTTTCGGGAACTGCTTCTGGACGTCGAGGAAGAAGCGCTCGGTTTCACGCGAAGCGGTACCGTTGCCTATCGCTACCAGCTCAACGTTGTACTTTTCGCACAGTGCGGCAACCGCTACCGCCGCTTTGGCGGCCTGTCCGGTATGCGGGTAGATGGTATCGGTAGCCACCAGTTTGCCGGTGCCGTCAACGACGGCGACTTTTACGCCGGTGCGCAGGCCAGGATCGAGCCCCATGGTGGCGCGTAGTCCGGCTGGCGCGGCCATCAGCAGGTCGTGCAGGTTGCGGGCAAAGACGTTAATGGCTTCGTCTTCCGCGCGTTCGCGCACGGTGCCCATCAGCTCGGTTTCCAGGTGCATCAGCACCTTGATACGCCACGTCCAGCTCACCACGCCCTTACGCCAGCCGTCGGCCGGAGCGTTATTCAGGCGCAGGCCGAGATGGTCGATAATAATCTGCTCGCCGTGGCTCTCTTTCGGCGGCTCATCGAACTGCGGGTCAGCGTTCAAAGAGAGCTGCAGCACGCCTTCGTTACGGCCGCGGAACATCGCCAGCGCGCGGTGCGACGGCACGGTGGAGATCGGTTCATGGTGATCGAAGTAGTCGCGGAATTTCGCACCTTCCTCTTCTTTGCCGCTAACGACGGTGGCCACCAGATGGGCGTTTTTCCACAGATAGTCGCGCACTTTCGCCAGCAGGCCCGCATCTTCAGCAAAGCGCTCCATCAGAATATAGCGCGCGCCATCGAGGGCAGCTTTGCTGTCCGCGATGCCTTTATCAGCGTCGATATATTTGGCAGCTTCGGTTTCCGGGTCATGAGAGGGCTCGTTCCACAGCAGCTCGGCCAGCGGCTCCAGCCCGGCCTCAATGGCGATCTGCCCGCGAGTGCGGCGCTTCGGCTTGTACGGCAGATAGAGGTCTTCGAGCTCGGTCTTACTCAGCGTCCCGTTGATGGCTTTTTCCAGCGCCTCGGTCAGCTTGCCCTGCTCGCCGATGGACTTCAGGATCGCCTGACGACGGTCTTCGAGTTCTCGCAGGTAACCCAGGCGGGTTTCCAGATTACGCACCTGCGTGTCATCCAGACCGCCGGTGACTTCTTTACGATAGCGTGCGATAAACGGCACGGTATTCCCTTCATCAAGCAGGCGAACGGCAGCTTCTACCTGTTCAGCCCTGGCCTGAAGTTCACCCGCAATAATGCGGCAGAGCGAATCATTCATCATCGGTTTAATTCATCTTTAGGATCAAAAATCAGGGGGATAGTTATACGGACTGGCACGCTAAAATGCCAGCCGCGACCCAAGCCTCTCGGAATGTTCCGCACCTATTTAGCTTTGACGTATTCAATTTCGTTCACGTACCAGGCAGCCTCGCCCGCGGGCGTGTTAACGATAGCTAAATCGCCGACCTCTTTTTTCAGCAGCGCGCGCGCCATTGGCGAATCAATGGAGATGTAGTCATTGCGGCCAAAGATTTCATCGTAGCCGACAATCCGAAAGCGCTTCGTCTCACCCGCATCGTTTTCAATCTCTACCCAGGCGCCGAAAAAGACCTTTCCTTCCTGCTGCGGCGAATAATCGACGATTTTCAGCTGTTCGAGGCATTTGGTCAGATAGCGCACCCGGCGGTCGATTTCACGCAGGCGCTTTTTATTGTACTGATAGTCGGCGTTTTCGCTGCGGTCGCCAAGGCTCGCCGCCCAGGTCACTTTTTTAGTGACTTCCGGACGTTCTTCGCGCCACAGGGTATCCATCTCTTTCTTCAGTTTTTCATACCCTTCACGGGTGATCAGCGGCGTTTTCATCGAAGGTTACGGCTCCTGATTACAAATCTTTGTGCAATGCTGCGCACAATTCGTCGCGCGTCATAATAGCAACAGGATAAATAATGCGTCTTATGCTTAAATGTATACTTAAGCTGCTGTTAAATATGCTTTGTAACAATTTAGCCTGGAATATATACCAGATTTCGCTGGTGGGCGACCCGGGCTTTTTTGAGAATACGTACTGACAATTGCAGTGAACCTTTGGGAGTATAAACAATGCAAGAGAATTATAAGATTCTGGTTGTCGATGACGACATGCGCCTGCGTGCGCTACTCGAACGTTATCTGACCGAGCAGGGCTTCCAGGTTCGTAGCGTGGCGAACGCTGAACAGATGGATCGCCTGCTGACCCGCGAATCCTTCCACCTGATGGTGCTGGATCTTATGCTGCCGGGCGAAGATGGCTTGTCCATTTGCCGCCGCCTGCGCAGTCAGAGCAACCCGATGCCGATCATCATGGTCACGGCGAAAGGGGAAGAAGTTGACCGAATCGTGGGCCTGGAAATCGGCGCCGACGACTATATCCCAAAACCGTTCAACCCGCGCGAGCTGCTGGCCCGTATCCGCGCCGTGCTTCGCCGTCAGGCCAACGAACTACCGGGCGCGCCCTCGCAGGAAGAGGCGGTTATCGCCTTTGGTAAATTCAAGCTGAACCTCGGCACCCGCGAAATGTTCCGTGAAGATGAACCCATGCCGCTGACCAGCGGTGAATTCGCGGTGCTAAAAGCGCTGGTGAGCCATCCGCGCGAACCGCTGTCCCGCGATAAGCTGATGAACCTCGCCCGCGGCCGTGAGTATTCAGCCATGGAGCGTTCCATCGACGTACAAATCTCACGCCTGCGACGCATGGTGGAAGAAGATCCTGCGCATCCTCGCTATATCCAGACCGTATGGGGCCTGGGCTACGTTTTCGTCCCGGACGGCTCTAAGGCATGAAACGCGTGCGCTTTTCGCCGCGAAGCTCGTTTGCCCGTACCCTGCTACTGATCGTCACCCTGCTGTTCGCCAGCCTGGTGACGACCTATTTAGTGGTGCTGAATTTCGCGATCCTGCCCAGTCTCCAGCAGTTTAATAAGGTTCTGGCCTACGAAGTGCGTATGCTGATGACCGATAAACTGCAGCTGGAAGACGGCACCCAGCTGGTGGTTCCGCCGGCGTTTCGCCGCGAAATTTACCGCGAGCTGGGCATTTCGCTCTATTCCAACGAAGCGGCGGAAGACGCAGGCCTGCGCTGGGCGCAGCATTATGAATTCTTAAGCCAGCAGATGGCGCACCAGCTCGGCGGGCCGACCGAAGTGCGGGTTGAGGTCAACAAAAGCTCCCCCGTGGTGTGGCTGAAAACCTGGCTCTCCCCCAATATCTGGGTGCGCGTACCGCTGACCGAAATCCACCAGGGCGACTTCTCGCCGCTGTTCCGCTACACCCTGGCGATCATGCTGCTGGCGATTGGCGGCGCCTGGCTCTTTATTCGTATACAGAACCGACCGCTGGTCGATCTGGAGCACGCCGCGCTGCAGGTCGGGCGAGGGATTATCCCTCCGCCGCTGCGCGAATACGGCGCATCAGAGGTGCGTTCGGTGACACGTGCCTTTAACCATATGGCCGCAGGCGTTAAGCAACTGGCGGACGACCGTACGCTGCTGATGGCCGGGGTGAGCCACGATTTACGGACTCCGCTCACGCGTATCCGTCTGGCGACGGAAATGATGGGCGAAGAGGACGGCTACCTCGCCGAGTCGATTAATAAAGATATCGAAGAGTGCAACGCCATTATCGAGCAGTTTATCGACTATCTGCGCACCGGTCAGGAGATGCCGGTGGAGCTGGTGGACCTGAATGCGGTGCTGGGCGAAGTGATTGCGGCGGAGAGCGGCTATGAGCGGGAAATCGCTACCGATCTGCAGCCGGGAGAGATCCCGCTGCGCGTGCATCCGCTCTCCATCAAGCGCGCGCTGGCGAATATGGTGGTCAACGCCGCCCGCTACGGCAACGGCTGGATCAAGGTCAGCAGCGGCAGCGAAGGTAACCGGGCCTGGTTCCAGGTCGAAGACGATGGACCGGGAATCAAGCCGGAGCAGCGCGAACATCTGTTCCAGCCTTTCGTTCGCGGTGACAGCGCCCGAACGATTAGCGGAACCGGCCTTGGGCTGGCTATCGTTCAGCGCATCATCGATAACCATAACGGCAAGCTGGAACTTGGCTCCAGCGAACGCGGCGGATTATTAATTCGCGCCTGGCTGCCGGTGCCGATGCATCGCGCCCTGCCGGCGGTAAAACCCACAAAAGAGAGCTAATTCCGCAATCATCAGCTGGCTGCGGGCCGGTAGCCCGGACAGGTGCGCCAGCACCGCCTCCGGGGAGTCGCATCTCACACAACACCAGCAGGAATTAAAACAGCACGGTACCGCAGCGGTAATCCAGGCGGATCTGCGGTAAACTATCGGTTATCTTGTTTAATTCCCGGAATCACCGCATCCATGCTCAGTTATCGCCACAGCTTTCACGCAGGCAACCACGCCGACGTTCTAAAACACACCGTTCAGAGCCTGATCATTGAATCGCTCAAAGAGAAAGAAAAACCGTTTCTCTATCTGGACACCCACGCCGGCGCTGGCCGCTATCAGCTGAGCAGCGAACATGCCGAGCGCACCGGTGAGTATCTCGAAGGTATCGCCCGCATCTGGCAGCAGGATGACCTGCCCGCCGAGCTGGAGCCGTATATCTCCGTGGTCCAGCACTTCAACCGTAGCGGCCAGCTGCGCTACTACCCCGGCTCTCCGCTGATTGCCCGCCAACTGCTGCGCGAGCAGGATAGCCTGCAGATGACAGAACTGCATCCCAGCGATTTTCCGCTGCTGCGCGCGGAGTTCCAGAAAGACGACCGCGCCCGGGTTGAAAAAAGCGATGGCTATCAGCAGCTGAAGTCTAAGCTGCCGCCGGTATCTCGTCGTGGCCTGGTGCTAATCGACCCGCCTTATGAAATCAAAAGTGACTACCAGGCGGTGGTCACCGGAATTCATGAAGGCTACAAACGCTTTGCTACCGGCACCTACGCGCTGTGGTATCCGGTCGTATTGCGTGCGCAGATTAAGCGCATGATCAAAGAGTTAGAGGCCACCGGCATTCGCAAAATTCTGCAAATCGAGCTGGCGGTGCGTCCGGATAGCGACCAGCGCGGGATGACCGCCTCCGGGATGATCGTCATCAACCCGCCGTGGAAGCTGGAGCAGCAGATGAACAACGTTCTGCCCTGGCTACATAAAAAGCTGGTGCCGACCGGTATCGGCCATGCCACCGTCAGCTGGATCGTGCCTGAGTAACAATCACAGCAATCGGTGGAACCTGGTGATTTCAGGTATACAATCGCGCCAATCAGACATTAAGGATAAGACTCATGAGCAAGCATTATGACTATATCGCCATTGGCGGCGGCAGCGGCGGTATCGCCTCCATTAACCGTGCCGCTATGTACGGCCAAAAGTGTGCGCTGATTGAAGCCAAAGACCTGGGCGGCACCTGCGTGAACGTCGGCTGCGTACCGAAGAAAGTGATGTGGCATGCGGCGCAGATCCGTGAAGCCATCCATCTGTATGGCCCGGATTACGGTTTTGATACCACAATTAATCACTTCGACTGGGATAAGCTGGTCGCCAGCCGTAGCGCCTATATCGATCGTATCCACACCTCTTACGATAACGTGCTGGGCAAAAACAAGGTCGATGTCATTAAAGGCTTCGCCCGTTTTGTCGATGCGAAAACCGTCGAAGTTAACGGCGAGACGATAACCGCCGACCATATTCTGATCGCCACCGGCGGCCGTCCGAGCCATCCGAGCATTCCCGGCGTCGAGTACGGTATTGATTCCGATGGTTTCTTCGAACTGCCGGCGCTGCCGAAGCGCGTTGCGGTAGTCGGCGCGGGCTATATCGCCGTTGAGCTGGCGGGCGTGATTAACGGACTGGGCGCGGAGACCCATCTGTTCGTGCGTAAACACGCGCCGCTGCGTAGCTTCGATCCGCTGATCGTTGAAACGCTGGTTGAGGTGATGAACGCCGAAGGCCCACAGCTGCATACCCATGCCATTCCGAAAGCGGTAGTGAAGAACGCCGACGGCAGCCTGACCCTGGAGCTGGAAGATGGCCGCAGCCAGACCGTGGACTGCCTGATTTGGGCGATCGGTCGCGAACCGGCAACCGATAACTTCAATCTTGCTGCTACCGGAGTGGAAACCACCGATAAAGGCTATATCGTCGTCGATAAATTCCAGAATACCAACGTTCCGGGTATTTACGCCGTCGGCGATAATACCGGTGCCGTCGAGCTGACTCCGGTCGCCGTTGCCGCCGGCCGCCGTCTCTCCGAGCGTCTGTTTAACAACAAGCCGGACGAACATCTGGACTACAGCAACATCCCGACCGTGGTATTCAGCCATCCGCCAATCGGTACCGTCGGTTTAACCGAGCCGCAGGCGCGCGAGCAGTACGGCGATGAGGCGGTAAAAGTGTATAAATCCTCTTTCACCGCCATGTATACCGCCGTCACTTCACACCGCCAGCCGTGCCGCATGAAGCTGGTCTGCGTCGGCCCGGAAGAGAAAATTGTCGGCATTCACGGTATCGGCTTCGGTATGGATGAAATGCTGCAGGGCTTCGCGGTGGCGCTGAAGATGGGCGCAACCAAGAAAGACTTCGACAATACCGTGGCGATCCACCCAACCGCAGCGGAAGAGTTTGTGACGATGCGGTAACACGCGCACCGTACATGAAAAAGAAGCTCTCCGGAGCTTCTTTTTTTATCTTTACGCCACGCCGTTATTGCCGTGGCGCTTAAACGCCGGGCGCTGATTCAGCGCCATATACCAGCGCTCCACTTCGGCCATTTCCGGATGCGCGAACGGCGTCATTTTCCAGCGATGCACCGACAGTCCCAGGACGATATCCGCGAGCGTAAACTGGCTGCCGGCAACCCATGCCCCGGTTTGCTGAAGCTGCGCATTGAGGATCTGCACGCAGCGGGTCCAGGCGACAATGCTCTCTTTGATAGCCGTCGGTTCCTGAAAACGCGGGTCCTTGCGCACCAGTCCCATAAAGGCGTAGCGCCAGGCAGTATTGAATTCCGTTGCCTGCCAGTCCTTCCAGCGCGCAACCTCGGCGGCAGCCTGCGGCGCCGTGGGGAGCAGGTCTTCCCGCCCGGCTTTGCGCGCCAGATAGCGGCAGATGCTGTTTGACTCCCACAGCACAAAATCGCCATCCAGCAGCACCGGGACCAGGCTATTCGGATTAAGGGCGCGAAACGCCGGAGTCTCGATGGACTGGAACCCGCTACCGTAATCCTCCTGCTGATATGCTATTCCCGCTTCTTCACAGGTCCACAGTACCTTACGCACGTTAATTGATGAGCGTTTGCCCAGTATTTTTATCATTGTCAGCAATTCCTCAATCAAAAGAGATGGTTGTTTCACAATACTGCATCGGCGGCTCATGTACAGCCGGATATTGTGTATAGTGGATTGCACGATTTTTCTCCAGAACAGGTTACCCGACATGTTGACCTCTTTTAACGTTTTAACTCCGGGCAATATCCGCTTTGGGCGCGGCCTTGCTCTAAGCGCGGCCCCCTGGCTCGCCGGGCGCTCGACAAAGATTCTGCTGATTCACGGCGCCACCCCGCAGCGCGCGGAGTGCTTGCTAAGCGAACTCCACGCGCTTCGGCTGCACGTCACCACACTCTCTATCGCCCATGAACCCTGCCTGCAGGATATTGAACGGGGCGTGAGTCTGGCACGGGAAAAAGGCGTCGGCGCCATCGTCAGCCTCGGCGGCGGCGCGGTCATTGATGCGGGCAAAGCCATTGCGGCGCTGGTTCCCGCGCAGGGGCCCGCGATCGAATACCTGGAAGTGGTGGGTAGCGGCCGCATATTAGAGGCCAATCCGCTGCCGTTCGTCGCCATTCCCACGACGGCCGGTACCGGCGCGGAAGTCACAAAGAACGCGGTGATTAACGTCCCCGAGTAGCAGCGCAAGGTCAGCCTGCGTGACGACCGCATGCTGCCGGACCTGGCGATTATCGACCCGTCCCTCACCGACAGCGCGCCGCGCGCGGTGACCTTAGCCTCCGGTCTCGACGCTATCACCCAGGTGATTGAGCCCTGGCTGTGCACCCGCGCGAATCCTTTTACCGACGCACTCTGTCGGGAGGCGATCCCGCGCGGTATGAAAGCGCTCAGAACGCTGATGGAACATGAGTGTCCGGATAGCCGCGATGAGATGGCGTGGGTCAGCCTGTGCGGCGGACTGGCGTTAGCCAATGCCGGACTCGGCGTGGTTCACGGCCTGGCAGGCCCGCTGGGAGGCCTGAGCAACGCTGCCCACGGCGCACTTTGCGGTAGTCTGCTCCCCTTCGGCCTGGCGCTCAACGAAGCACAAATTAGCGACGCACGCCTCCGCCAGCGTTTTGCGGATGTACGCCAGTGGCTGGCCGCTGGACTGGATTCCGATCCTGACAGCGCATGGGAGAGCCTGCGCGAATGGAGCCAGCGCGCCGGTCTGGGTAATCTGCGCGATCTCGGCGTCCCCCGCGAAGCGCTGGAGCCTGCGGCCCTCGCCGCCAGCAGCTCCTCATCCATGAAGGCTAACCCGGTCACGTTGACCAGCGAGCAACTGCTGGAGCTGCTGGAAGCCGCGTGGGAGTAATGGCTGAATAGCGGCAGCGCCCGGGAATTTAGATTTTGTTGCAAAACGAAATCTCCGAATTTTTCGACGCAATACGCAGCGGTTAAAACGGTTTTAATCCGGTAGATCAAAAAGTTAAAGCAAAAACTCCGAACCGATTGTTCCGAGGAAAGCGTGATCTACCGCACACTTCTCTTTTCGTTTCCCGCTGCGAATGTCTAAGCTTATTAGACAGGTCGGGCGTGCCCGGCATCCTCTACTGACGCAATCCGGAGGTCCGTACCACTATGTTCAGCCAGAAATTACGCAACGTTGATGACGATGAGCTCAGGATCGACACCGATCCGTGCTACGAAGCCGATCCGTATGAGTTAAAGCTGGATGAAATGTTCGACGCCGAACCTGAACCGGAGATCATTGAAGGGCTGCCCGCCTCGGATGCCCTCACCCCTGCCGATCGTTATCTGGAGCTGTTCGCCCACGTCCAGAAATCGCGAATTTTCGCCGATAGTAAAACCTTCCCGGACTGCGCGCCGAAGCAGGATCCGCTGGATATCTTGATTCACTATCGTCGCATCAGGCGCACCCCCGGATTCGATTTACGCCAGTTTGTGGAAGATCATTTCTGGCTGCCGGAAAGCCGCGCCGAGGACTACGTCTCCGATCCCACGCGATCCCTTAAGGAGCATATTGATAATCTATGGCCAATCCTCACCCGCGAGCCGCAGGATCATATTCCGTGGTCGTCGCTGCTGGCGCTGCCGCAGTCATATATTGTTCCCGGCGGGCGCTTTAGCGAAACCTACTACTGGGATTCCTACTTCACTATGCTGGGGCTGGCGGAAAGCGGCCGCGAAGATCTGCTGAAATGCATGGCCGATAATTTCGCGTGGATGATCGAAATCTACGGCCATATTCCTAACGGCAACCGCACCTACTATCTCAGCCGCTCGCAGCCGCCGGTCTTTGCCCTGATGGTCGAACTGTTTGAAGAAGATGGCGTCCGCGGCGCTAAACGGTACCTTGACCACCTGCAAATGGAGTACAGCTTCTGGATGGACGGCGCGGAATCGCTGATCCCCAATCAGGCGTATCGTCACGTGGTGCGTATGCCGGACGGCTCTTTGCTGAACCGCTACTGGGACGATCGCGACACGCCGCGCGATGAGTCGTGGCGGGAAGATGTTGAAACGGCGAAGCGCTCCGGGCGCCCGCCGAATGAAGTTTATCGCGACCTGCGCGCGGGGGCGGAGTCCGGCTGGGATTACTCCAGCCGCTGGCTGCGCGATATCACCCGACTGGCAAGCATCCGCACTACCCAGTTTATCCCCATTGATCTGAACGCCTTGCTGTTCAAGCTGGAGAATACCATCGCCAACCTCTCCGGCCTGAAGGGCGACCGGGAAACCGAGGCCGCTTTCCGCCAGAAGGCCAGCGACCGTCGGGCGGCGGTGACCCGCTATCTGTGGGATGACGAAAGCGGTTGTTTCCGCGATTATGACTGGCGCCGCGAGCAGCTGGCTCTGTTTTCCGCCGCCAGCATCGTCGCGCTCTATGTCGGTATGGCGACCCACGATCAGGCCGACAGGCTTGCCGATGCGGTACGCGCCCGCCTGCTTACCCCCGGCGGTATTATGGCGACCGAATATCAAAGCGGTGAACAGTGGGATAAGCCCAACGGCTGGGCGCCGCTGCAGTGGATGGCGGTACAGGGTTTTAAAATGTACGGTCAGGATCCGCTCGGCGATGAGATAGCCCACAGCTGGCTGCAAACGGTGAATCATTTCTATAAACAGCACTTTAAGCTGATTGAAAAGTACCACATCGCCAGCGCCACTCCCCACGAAGGCGGAGGGGGTGAGTACCCGCTTCAGGACGGCTTCGGCTGGACCAATGGCGTGGTGCGCCGGCTTATTGGTCTGTACGGCGAACCGTTGTAACGGCAGACTGTTCCGGCAGTCGATGTCCTGCTATGTTCATGGCATCGACTTTTGCCGGAACCCTGCTATGCCAGAATTGATGACCCCACGTCTGCGCTGTTCCCCGCTGCAGCTTGACGACTGGCCTTTTTTCCTCGCCCTCCAGCAGGATCCCCAGGTGATGCTTTACGTCGCGGATCCTCGCCCGGTCGCCGACATTCGTGAGGCTTTTGATTCGCGGCTTCCCTTATGGTCTCCGGGCGCGGCCCACTGGCTGTGTCTGGTCGTGCGCGATCGCTTCACCCATGCTCCCCTTGGCCTCACCGGCTACCAGCATCACGCTGGCGATAGCGCTGAAGTGGGTTTTCTGTTCGCTCCCCACGCGCAGGGGAAGGGGTACGGCAGTGAATCGCTGCGCGCGCTGTGCGAGTACGCTTTGACTACGGGCGGTATCCGGCGGCTGACGGCGACCGTCACCGCGGGTAATCTTGCGTCAAAAAATCTGCTGCTAAAGGTTGGTTTTCATCAGGAAGGCGAGCTGCGTGAATGCTACTGGCTCAACGGTCGCTGGCACAACGATTGGCTTTTCGGCCTGCTGCGCCGCGAGCATAACCAGCCTGGGCCATCTGGCGAATAGGGCGCGGTTAACTTTTCCTCTACACTGCGGGCCAGCCAAAGAGGAAGAGAACATGTCCCCCATAACACCATCGCTAAGCCCGCAGGGCCTGGACTTTATTAAACGAACTCAGGGATTAGCACTCGCCCCCTATCGGGACGAGAGCGGCCTGCGCGTGATTGGCTATGGCCACGTTCTCAACGATTATGAAACGTTCAACCACTTCACGCGCGAGATCGCGGAGACCTTGCTTACCGTCGACCTGGTGCAATGCCAGCGCCAGCTTAAGCGCAACCTGCGGGTGAGGCTTAACCCATCGCAGTATGATGCGCTGGTCTCTTTAGCCTTTAGCTGCGGCCCGGCGTCTCCGGAGCTTGATATTGTTTTAACTCACCTTAACCATCAGCGGTTCGCTGAGGCGCTGACCGCCTGGGAAAATATTCGCAGCGGCCACGAACAGCGGCGTGAAGAGTGCGCAAGATTCAAGGCGACAACCGATTAAGTTTCGCTGACGCCATTAAACACCATCGCCGCCTGGGTACGATTCTTCACATCCAGTCGGCGATACAGCGACTCCAGATGCGCCTTGACCGTGCCCGCGCTAATATTTAAGGCGCGGCTAATCTCTTTATTGGAATCCCCCGCCGCCAGCAGCTGTAAAATCTCGCGCTGACGCTGGCTTAAATGAACCAATTTATTATCCCGCGCTTCCGCCGTCATTAGCCAATCGCCCGGCAAACAGAGCAGGCCATGCATGATGCTGTTGATCGCCTGGGCGAATGTTTGCAGGCTTTCCCTGCGTTGAATGATCCCGCGCACATTCCAGGAAAGCGCGCGCTGTAGCCAGCTTTTATTATCGTCGGACACGATCAGCAGCACCTGAGTCGCCGGGAAGCGGAGCTGCTTTTCCTGCAGTAGCCAGCAGCAAAACTCGCTGTGCATATCGCCATCCAGAATGAGCAGTGCTTCAGGATTCGCCGTTAGCTTCTGCCAGAGCTGATCCGCCTGACAGGTGCCAAAAATATCAAGTTCAGGAATGTGTTGCTGGAGGCCAATTTTCATTCCGTGAATAAATATCGACTGCCTGTCAAACATGATTACCTGCATGGATTTATCTCCAACAAAGAAATGCCCGATTAAAAGAGGGGGAAGGGTAATATCAGCAAGATAAAATAAGAACTCGCTGTTTGGCCTGGGGCATTTTACCGATAGGGAGGATTATCTAAACATCATAACAATGAATAGTTACAGGCCTTATTCACGCCATTACTTAT